>JGI24727J20361_100987_pt1 | contig 1050 bp, 1 predicted proteins | sample EPASupsiteSAE300_FD_20361 | JGI IMG/M metagenome (IMG submission 20361) | reverse complement strand
CCATCAAGGTGTACCAGAACACACCATCACCCAAACGGCTGGCTAAGCGGAACACACTACGCACAGACAGGAAGCGGCTCTGCCGATTGCAGAACACGCAGAGCTCTACATCCCAGCGGTTAATCTGTTGCAGCGGAGAGTTCAGGTTGGCCATGTTTCACTCCTTGCCTGCGTATCGTGTGGTTCAGCACCGATTCCAAGTCACCCATGATGCGCTCCCACGTTTGCGACTCCATCGTGTGACGTGCCGCATGGCGCAGACGATGCACGCGCGCCATGTCAGCGATGATCGCTTTGGATTGCGCGATGAACGCTTCGGCATCTTCATACGGCACGAGCAATCCGTTCAGATCGTGGCGGATGTGCTGCCGTGCAGCGGCGTATCGAAAGCAACCGTCGCCAGCCCGCTCGCCATTGATTCGACCGTGACGTTGCCGTAGGTCTCGGTGAGGCTGGGATAAAGGAAGATGTCGCCAGATGCGTAGTGTTGCGCCAACACTTCACCGATCTGCATACCTGCAAAGATGACGTGTGGGTTATTTGCTTGCAGTTCAGCGCGCGCAGGGCCATCGCCCACCATCACCAAGCGTGCCAGCGGATGGATCTTACGCATCTGTTCGAAAGCTTGGATGACGACATTCAGGTTCTTCTCTGGTGCCAATCGGCTCACCAACATCACAACTGGTGTCTCTTCATCCGCCCCCCAGCTATCGCGCAAACGCTGGCAACGTTTGGCAGGGTGGAACAACTCGCCATCCACTCCGCGCGAAACGACGATCACATTTTGATAACCGTCTCGTTCCAGCTGGCGCTGTAAAGAATCCGTCGGAACGATGGTGCAGCTCGCCTTGTTATGGAAACTTCTCAGATAAGCTGCCATTGGTCTTGTGAATAGACCGATACGATAATGCTTGGCGTAGCAATGAAAATTCGTGTGGAAGTCCGTGCTCACTGGAATGCCGAGCTTGCGCGCGGCAGCCAGTGCCGACCATCCCAGCGGGCCTTCGGTTGCGATATGTACGATGTCGGGGCGCTGTTCAGTCCACATGC
>JGI24727J20361_100907_pt1 | contig 1134 bp, 2 predicted proteins | sample EPASupsiteSAE300_FD_20361 | JGI IMG/M metagenome (IMG submission 20361) | reverse complement strand
ACTCACTCAGGCAAGGCATCCATCGCATGAGTGAGTTCGTCAAAGAGTTTTAGCAACTCCTGCGTCATGCTCCATAGGTCTGCGTTGTCGAACCATTGCCGCTGCTTCAACTCAGCGTAAAGCAAGGCACTGCGTTGGCTATCTGTTACAACGACTGCATCTAGCGTGATTTCTTGCGCCCATTGATTGAGCGTGATCATCTGCGGCAACAGGATGGCCGGCATCTTGGCGACACGTATCAAAGCCTGCGCAAGAGGTTGCGCCACATGGAAGTTAGGAAGCAGGACGGTGATGCCGCGCAAGTCGGGCGCGGGGTGCGCGGCGAGGATACGTTGCGCGACTCGGTCGAAATAGGTGTCGGCAGGTTTCACTTGATGAGGAACTGTAACTTGTCTTTTACTTCGCGCCACTCGTCCGCATCGGTAGGTGCATCGATCTTGCGGGTGATGACCTTCCATTGCTTCGCCAATTCTGCATTGATGGCGATGAACTGTTTCTCAGCCTCGGGCATATCGTCAGCCGCATAGATGGCATTGGCAGGACATTCGGGCACACACAGCGAACAGTCGATACATTCGTCTGGGTCGATGACAAGGAAGTTGGGGCCTTCGCGAAAACAATCCACCGGACACACTTCGACACAGTCGGTGTATTTGCATCTGATGCAATTCTCGCTTACGACATAGGTCATTCGGCACTCGATATCCAGAGAGGTTTCGAGCCGAATTGTACACGCCAGCCTTTCGCTTCCCCCAATGAAAAACGCGCCTTACGGCGCGCTCTTCATACTGCATCGCTTGAGGCTTATGCACTCAAGCAAGATTTCATGAAGTCCTTGCGATCTTGCCCTTTCAAGGCCTTGGTCTTTGCTTCAGCATTGCAGGATTTCATCTTGTTCTGCTGCGACATTTTGGTTTCGCCCGGCTCGTTATTCTTCAGGCACTCCTTCATAAAGGCTTTTCTTTCATCACCTTTCAGAGCCTGCTGTTTGGCATCAGCATTGCATGTCTTCATCTTGTTTTGTTGTTCACCCGCGAATGCGGATGCGGATACTGAAAGTGCGATTCCCAAACTGACCAGAGCTATCAATTTCTTCATGTGAATCTCCTTGATAAGTAACAAGTTGCCTGCCAA
>JGI24727J20361_100734_pt1 | contig 1351 bp, 1 predicted proteins | sample EPASupsiteSAE300_FD_20361 | JGI IMG/M metagenome (IMG submission 20361) | reverse complement strand
TGCTTCAAATTCAGGCAACATACGGCCCGCACCCGGTACAACGGTGAAGTCTTTCGCTTCGCCGCCTTCGAATTTCTCGCCATTCAACGTACCCACGAAGTCGATCTTGACTTGGTCATCTTTCTGCGCGGCACGGTCAGTCTTCTTGAACACAGCACGTTGCTTACGCAGAGTAGTGATGGTCGCATCGACATCAGCCTCGCTTAACGTAAACGTAGCGCGCGTCACAGCCTCTCCGCCAACATTGCCGATAGTCACCTCTGGATAGACTTCGAATGTCGCACTGAATTCGATCTCAGGTGCATTCAGATCAGTCGTTTTGATCTCGAATTGAGGATAGCCCGCCACTTGCNACTTNNNANCTGATGGCCGCTTCAGCAAAAGAACGTTGCAAGCTATCGCCCAACACTTCTTGCTGTACGCCAGAGCCATATTGCTGCTCCAACACTTTGAACGGGACCTTGCCGGGACGGAAACCGTGCACTTTGGCAGTACGCCCCAATCGCTTCAAGCGATTCTCGACTTCGCCACGAATAATCTGCTGCGGGATGGATGCATTCAAACGACGTTGCAATCCGCTTAGGGTTTCTACGTTAGACATACTGATACTTCCTTCAATTAGAGTGACTCTAGGAACAAAATAGGTGTTGAATGATACATGAAAGTGGGCGGAATGACCCGCCCGCCCGACTGCCAACCATTACTCTTGGTGCGCTTTTACCTGAGGCAGGTGCCACACGTCACGGTTGTAGTCCATGATGGTGCGATCACTAGAGAACTTGCCACTGGTCGCCGTATTGATGATGCTCATACGCGTCCAATTCTCTTCGTCCTTGTAAGCCGCATCTACGCGCTTCTGCGCATCCACGTAGCTGCGGAAATCCGCTAACGTCAGCCACGGATCGTGCGGATTAAGGATGGATTGCAGGATAGGTTCGAACAAGCCTGGTTCGAACAGGTTGAAATGATTGCTCTTCAACAGCTGGATGACGCGCTTCAAATCCTCATCCGCATTCACGATGGCGGTCGGGTCGTAATGGCCGCGAGTCGCCTCGACTTGTTCGGCAGTCAGCCCGAACAGGAAGAAATTATCGTCGCCCGCCTCTTCGCGGATCTCGATGTTCGCACCATCCAAGGTGCCGATGGTCAGTGCTCCGTTCATCATGAACTTCATGTTACCTGTGCCGGAAGCCTCTTTACCTGCTGTCGATATCTGCTCGGATAGGTCTGCTGCTGGTGAGATGATCTCCATCGCGGTCACACGATAATCAGGCAAGAAGACCAGTTGCAATAAACCTTTGGTATCAGGATCTTGGTTGATGATCTCCGCCTCTGCTGTCACCAAACGGAT
>JGI24727J20361_100709_pt1 | contig 1383 bp, 2 predicted proteins | sample EPASupsiteSAE300_FD_20361 | JGI IMG/M metagenome (IMG submission 20361) | reverse complement strand
AAGTGAGTGTTAAGAAACTGCGGAGTTGTTGTGGAACCGCCCGGCTGTAATGTGTCCGCCCGCGGGTCCAAGTTCTGTAAATGAAAATGCCGCGCATGGCGCGGAGTTTGATTCGTATGTGATTAGTTTGAAAAACTATTGCGAGCCTGGCCCGTTTAATTTTTTTCGCATATCGCGCATCGAAACCGGTCAGGTCGATCTCGCGGTCGAGCAGATGGTTCAGCGCATGCTCGAACGTGCCGGGCAGCAACTGCCGCTGCAAGTCCACCGCAAGAAATCGCGGGCTGGTGTCGATGTGTTTGTAACGTGCCATTTGCTTCTCCAAAATATCGTCGATAACTTCGACCTTGATATTTGGTTTGGTTCACGGCACGATGCGGATATGGATAGACTTTTTCTACAGCTTCGTTAGAGGGCACCACCGATGAACGAACAGCACATGTATCAGTTTGCTCAAAGTGAGTTTGAAACTGCAGCCAAGGAGCTAGCCAATTTCCCACCGCAACAGGCCCTAATTGGCTTCTATCGGAGGCTTGATGCGGCGCTGTCCAAGGCGGTTAAAGAAAGTTCCGTCAAACCAGCTTGCCGAGCGGGGTGCTCGTTCTGTTGTTACTACAAAGTTGAAGCACGCGCTGTAGAGATTCTCGAAATACGCGATTACGTCTTGGCTAAACTTAAACCCGAACAAATCCGTGCAATTGTTGAGCAAGCCAATCGAAATGTCGAAGATGCGAAAACTCTTACCTATGTTGAGCATCTAGCCACAAATCAGCGATGCCCTTTCCTTGTTAATGACCAGTGCCTTGTTTATTCAGTCCGTCCATCGAAGTGCAGAAATTTTCACGCCGCAGATATGCAAGGCTGCAAGGAATCCTACGAACAGCCGACCAATCTTGATAATCCGAACAGCTATATTCCCGCGATATATTATGCTGCAAACGGAATTACGCAAGGTTTTGAGGCGGCCGAGGAGAATGCTGAGTTTGATCCGCGTGTTTATGACCTTAACTCCGCATTTCTTGAGGCGCTGACGAAACCCCAGGCGACTAAGCGCTTGAGGTCAGGCAAGAAAGTTTTTTTAAGCGCAACGGTAGTGCAGGTTCCTGATGAGCCTGCCCTCTAACCCATCATTCCACCGGACCTGCACAAAAAGCCGCGCAGCCCAGTGAATTCAAACGCTGTTGAATGTCTGTTTCCCGCAGAGCCGTATGCCCGCTGCGGGTCGGGAGCAGAAGTTCAACTCGTCGAATTGGATGCCCAATAGCGGTCAGTTGTCAGTGACGGCAAAGAGTTGATTGTGTTGAAAAACTCACCGAGTGTTTAGCCGTTCACGCCGTCAGAATTTTGATCTACGGAAAATATTTCAAGAATGCCCGGTATTTT
>JGI24727J20361_100667_pt1 | contig 1428 bp, 3 predicted proteins | sample EPASupsiteSAE300_FD_20361 | JGI IMG/M metagenome (IMG submission 20361) | reverse complement strand
TATCGATCTTGTCACCCTTAGGTGATCTCGTTCGTCGCCGTCTCTGCCTCCACGCCCATCTGTTGCAGCAATTTGCGCATGGTACCGACATCGTGCAGGTCGGGTAGATTGGTCAAACACAAAGTGTCTTCGGTCAACAGACTGGCGCACATAATGGGCAAAGCCGCGTTCTTTGCACCGGAGATACGCACTTCACCGCGTAATGGATTACCGCCTTGGATGGCTAGTTTTTGCATGGAAGGATACTCGTGACTGTTTAGGAATAATTCAAGGGCAATACTTCTGACAGTCCATATAGATCGACCAGATTGCGCAGATTGGCTGGCGCATGGACGAATGACAACTGGACATCCAATACTTTCGCTTGACGCAACCAAGACAACATCAGGCTGACCGCCGCAGAATCGACGGCGTCGACATTCGCCATATCTACCTCTAGCGCCACACGCTTGTCACCCGCTGCGAAAGCTAAACTTTGGTGCGCCTTAGCCGAATCGATGGTCAATGCACCAGATACAACGAACTTATTGTCAGCCCTTGTGATCACTTTGCTTGCGCTCTTTTAGCGCTGGCGACTGTTGCATTGCGGTTGGTCTCGGCCAATTTCTGGATCAAGCCATCGATACCTGTTTGCTGGATCTGGTCGCCGAAGGAGCCGCGATAGCTGGTGACCAGACTCACCCCTTCCAAGGTGACATCGAATGCCTTCCATCCCGTTGGAGTCTTTTCCATCTCATACTCGATTTTGGCGGAACGGCCATCGCTAAAACTGATGATAGTTTTGACTGGGATCTCTTCCACACCCGCAGCAACCTGAACATGTTTGGTCTCCACCTTAGGGTTCTTATAGGTAGTAAAAACCTTGGTATAGGTACGCACCAACATGGTACGGAACTCATTGGTAAGGGACTGTTTCTGCTCTGGCGTCGCAGTGCGCCAAGCTTTGCCAACAGCCAGCTTAGTCATGCGACCGAAATTGAAGTGCGGCAGGATCTTGGCATCGACCAATTCGAGCAGACGCTTCTCGTCGGATAGCAAAGCACTATCCTTCTTGATGATCTCCAGCACTTCATGCATGGTCTGCTCGATCAGTACGTCAGGTGGCATCGCCTCTTCCGCCACCGCCGACGCAGGCAACACACTTACCGCCAACAATGCCACTACTGCAATCAACTTACGCATGGTCAACTTCTCCATAATCAATTCGAACTCTCCGACTTATTGAACATGAACTTGCCTATCAACTCTTCCACCACGATGGCCGATTGAGTCTTCTTGAATTCCCCCCCATCGGCCAGCATCACATCATCTCCACCTGGTAACAGACCGATGTATTGCTCGCCCAACAAACCCGAGGTCAGGATGTTCGCAAAAGTATCTTTAGGAAACTGATAACGCTTGTCGATGCTCATCGTCACCTTCGCCTCA
>JGI24727J20361_100643_pt1 | contig 1467 bp, 1 predicted proteins | sample EPASupsiteSAE300_FD_20361 | JGI IMG/M metagenome (IMG submission 20361) | reverse complement strand
CCTATTCTCCGAGCTTGGCGCTCGCATCGTCGATACCGATCAGATCGCACATCAACTCACCCAAGTTGGCGGAGAGGCTATAACAGCCATTCGTAATGAATTCGGTGATGACTTCATCGACCCAGCTGGCGCGATGGATAGGGCTAAGATGCGTCAATTAGTGTTTTCTAATGCTATCGCCAAGGGGTGCTTGGAATCCATCCTGCATCCGCTCATACACGAAGAGTCGAAGATGATAGCCACTTCGGCCAGCGATGCACCCTACACCATCGTAGTCGTTCCCTTGCTATTCGAAAGTGGCCGCTACCAAGACTGGCTATACAGCAGCATCGCGGTAGATTGCACAGAGGAACAACAGATATTGCGCACCATGCAGCGGAGCAGGCTGTCCGAAGCAGAGGTTAGAGCCATCATGGCGCAACAATTATCTCGGAATGAACGATTGAAATTGGCCGACACAGTCATCGAAAATAATGGCCAACTCAACGAGTTGCGTCTCCAAGTAAGAGAATTACACAGCCAATTGATTAGGCAGTGAAAAACGATTGACGACATGAGAAGCTGCCTATATCTTTCGCACCCAGCGCTCACCCCACTTTCTGCTAGGTCAATGTGATCAGTTACGAATTTCCTCTGAACGAACGAGTACGCACCATGTTGCGGCTGGAGGATCTTTTTCTGCGCATTGCTCGTTTTGTATCCAGTGATGAAAGTGCTGATCATCATGCTGCGCTCGGCGTGCTGTTCGAGATACTCGAAGTCGCCAGCCGCGCGGACCTAAAATCAGAACTCTTACAAGAGCTAGAGCGCCAAAAGAAGATACTCAACGCGCTACACAACAATCCTCAGATCGCAGAAGATGCGCTTGATGCTATCTTGAGCCAGATCGAAGATGACAGCACTCGACTGCTAGAGATGAGCGGAAAGATCGGTCAGCACCTGCGCGACGACGAATGGCTGATGGGAATCAAACAACGCGCCTGCATCCCCGGCGGCGTATGCGAGTTCGACCTGCCCTCGTACCACTACTGGCAACACCAATCAGCGGAAGTTCGCCGTGCCGATCTTGATGATTGGATCACCCCACTGCTTCCCTTGCGCAACGGCATCTCGATCTTGCTCAAGTTGATGCGCGAAAGCGGCAAGCTACACCACTTCGTCGCACATCAGGGCACGTTTCAGCATCAGGGCACGTTTCAGCAAATGCAAGGGGGGCGTGTTGCACAGTTGTTACGCGTCTCTCTTGATCAGACTTTGCCATGCGTCCCCGAAGTCAGTGCCAATAAATACGCGCTTAATATTCGTTTCGTCGCCGCCAACTTCACCGCCAAGACAACCTTGTTCGAACAGGATGTCGAATTCAATCTGACCTTCTGCTCTTCGCAATGAGCAAGCCGCCAGTCGTCTCTTGTCCGCACTGTGGCAAGCAACATCCATGGGATACCGCAAACAAATTCCGCCCCTTCT
>JGI24727J20361_100637_pt1 | contig 1478 bp, 1 predicted proteins | sample EPASupsiteSAE300_FD_20361 | JGI IMG/M metagenome (IMG submission 20361) | reverse complement strand
CCTTCTGATGAATTACCCCCTAATCCTCCAATTGAGGCCAATGCGCAGAAGCCGCTTTCTCTGGATGAACTGGACGGCGCGATGGGGGAACTTCTGCGCGTCTTGGTGGGCGAGTTCAAGAGCGGGAAGAAATCCTTTGAAGAACTTGGGGTCAAGCAAGCCGATGGGATTGTTTCTCTCAAGTGGCCAGATACTTTCTCCGGCTTTGGGTTCATGGGTAAGCAAATCTTGGACGAGCTATCCGAATTGGGCTGGATGATCGCCGCCAGCGACGTTGCCAAGATCGGTGATGCTGAATTCGCCGATGGGGTGGCCAAGTCAATCAAGTTGAGCGCCGTTGTTGGGCATCTGTTCGGTTCAGCAAACGACAAGCCATCCTCTGTCCCTGCTCTGCCAAAGGTAGATGAGTCCACCAAGACTGATGCCGTGGCTACCGCCTCCGTCCATCCACCCAGCTTTGAGGAGATCTTTCAGCTCACTGAAAAGAATGATCCTGCACCAGCCACTAAGAAGTCGCGAAAACGATCCAAGAAGGCAAAGAAAGCCGAGACCCCAGACTCAAACGCCGCCGTGATTCCGTCCAGCATCACAAAGAAGAGAAACCTGTCTCGCATTAAGTTCACCACATCAAGTAAGGGTAAGTCCATTGTTAAAAGCAATTAAAGCGGAAGTGATCGACGTAATCATTGGTCAATACGAGAACGGTGATTGGTATGCGACTGCGCCTACTGTTCCGTGGCTTGCGGCAGAGGGATGCACGTCATATCAGGTGATGCAGACTATCTCGCAGATTGCCCCTGCCATGAGAGGCCACTTGTGTATCGAGATCCCGTTCGAGTTGAAGTGGCACATGGAAGAGGTTGCGCGATGAGAAACATACTTGTTACGGCGACTCTTCTCGTGGCGCTTCTGCCCATATCGCCTTCGGTAGTGGCCGACGACTTGGGCGTGGTTGGACCGACCTACGAAATCTCCGAGCGAGACGTGCTTGAGTTGATTACGACGACGCTGAAACGCATGGAACAAACTGGCGAGTTGGCCAAGTATCAGGAAGACCACAAGAACAAGGTCATCAACAGCATCGAACATCCAAGGCCATTGACTGGGTTCAAGTCCACCGAGACCGCCAACACGCACTACTACGACCCCTCCATGGTGACGCAACAGGACATCAAAGATGCTACTGGCAAAGTCCTTTACCCACGCGGAACGCGGGTCAATCCACTCGATTACATCGGTTGGAACACCTACCTGCTGTTCGTGGACGGACGCGATGAAAAGCAACTCGCTTTCAGCAAGAAGATCGTGGCCACATCAGACAGGCCAGTGAAGATTGTATTGGTTGCCGGTGAGCCGCTGGCGTTGATGCGCAAGTGGAAGTCTTCAGTGTATTTCGACCAAGGCGGGAAATTGATCAAGCGATTTGCCATCGATCAAGTCCCCGCCATTGTTCGTCAGGAAGGAAAGAGGTTAAGGAT
>JGI24727J20361_100526_pt1 | contig 1781 bp, 1 predicted proteins | sample EPASupsiteSAE300_FD_20361 | JGI IMG/M metagenome (IMG submission 20361) | reverse complement strand
CACCGTAGCGGCGTTCATGATGCTGCTCTTCCTCATCGCACATCTTTACCTCACCACCACCGGCCACACGCCGACCGCACACATCAAGGCGATGGTGACAGGTTGGGAAGAAGTGGATTGATGATGTATTGATGCACTTGAAAAAGCCGCTCATCGAGCGGCTTTTTTATTGGGCATTCAGAATTGGAACGCCTGAAAGCAGTCGGTGGTGATGGGCAGAAATTAACCGATTGTGTTGAAAAACTCACCGAGTGTTTAGCCGTTCACGCCGTCAGAATTTTGATCTACGGAAAATATTTCAAGAATGCCCGGTATTTTTTCGGGTTGCGGTGCCTCTTCCCCTTTTTAAGCAGGCATTAGTTCATCTTCCTGCGCTACTGGCATCAACCATTTCGCCATTCGCCTCAAATTCTGCGCAGTTGCTGCCAGCAGAAACTCATCCTGCGCACCACTTCGACCTCGAAGCCGAAGCTTGTCGAGCTTTAGGATTCGCTTGAGATGAGCAAACAACATCTCGACCTTCTTTCGCTGCACTCGTGATCGATGATACTCGGGTGTCATCGATATTCGCCGTGCTACATCTCGCGCATTCTCGTGAACACTGCGGGCGATTTTGCGGAACACCATGTTTGGGCAGCAGCGTTCTTTCTGAGGGCATGCTGCACAGTCTGACTGGCTTGAACGGTAGATGATCGTATTGGCTTTCGTAATTCGATCGCGCGGGTTCTTGAAGGGGCGCCGGTTATTACGCAAAGCATGCCCTTCCGGACAGCGGTACTCATCAGCTTGTTCATCCCAGTCAAAGTCAGTGCGTGAGAACGTACCGTCCGTGTGTTCTGATTTATCCCACACCGGCACATGCGGCTCGATCTGCTTCTCGTCAACCAACCAGCCAAGCATGGCTGCCGAGCCGTAGTTGGTATCACCAACCAATCTGGATGGCTTGAGGTCGAACCTTTCTTCGACTCGCTCAAGCATCTTCTTGGTGGCCTCCACTTCAGCAGATTTGCTGACGGCAGATGCTTCGACATCAACGATGATGCCAGCCTCCAAGTCGATCAGGTAATTCGTGCAGTACGCATAGAAGGCTGGGCCACCAGTTGCGGCAGTCCAGGAAGAAGCAGGATCAGTCAGTGAAATGCACTTGGGCGGTTCAGGCTTGTCGTTTGATTCTTCCAGTGCATCGAGATACTCACGTATCGGACGAGATGCTTCCTCTCGACTACACCACTCTATCGGTTGATCACCTGGCAATCCACGCTGACGCTGGGCATCAGCTTTAATGATGCTGGCATCCGTCGCGAATCCTTCACCGCGAACCAGCCCTTCGTTCATGCAGCGCTGCAATACGGTCTCGAACAGGTGACGGAAGATTCCACTGTCGCGGAAGCGGCCATGTCGATTCTTAGAGAAGGTGGAATGATCCGGCACCTTGTCTTCCAAGCCCAATCGGCAGAACCAACGGTAGGCTAGATTCAGATGTACTTCTTCACATAGCCTGCGTTCGGAGCGAATTCCAAAGCTGTAGCCAATGATCAACATGCGAATCATCAGCTCTGGATCAATGGATGGTCTGCCGGTGTGGCTGTAATGCTCTGCGAGGTGTTGGTGGAGTGCGTCTAGATCGAGATACTGATTGATGCCGCGAAGGAGGTGATTCCGGGGGATGTGATCTTCAAGGTTGAAAGAGTAGAAAAGTCGTTCTTGGTTATCTGTCTGAAACCCCATCATAGCAAGGCTCCCAGCCCGTTTTGATGTCCGTTATTTTACTCCTCACAACA
>JGI24727J20361_100473_pt1 | contig 1932 bp, 3 predicted proteins | sample EPASupsiteSAE300_FD_20361 | JGI IMG/M metagenome (IMG submission 20361) | reverse complement strand
GTAGCCCGTGTAGCGGGCGTATCGAAGGGTTTTGTGTGTTCAGCTACGTTTGCTAGACCCCGCATACTCCTACGACAATGGACTGCGGCTCACTTGCTCACCTTGCCACGCGTCACCCATAGACTCGCAAACATGAAGGTGGCGATGATGAGACCGACAATACCTAGCGAAAGCCCCACTGGGATCTTGTAAAAGTCGACAATCAGCATCTTGGCTCCCACGAACACCAGCACCATGGCTAGGCCATATTTCAGCAGATGGAATCGCTCCGCTATCTCTGCCAGCATGAAATACATCGCACGCAATCCCAGAATGGCAAAGATGTTGGAGGTGAAGACGATGAAAGGGTCTGTCGTGATTGCAAAGATCGCGGGAATCGAATCGACGGCAAAGATCAGGTCGGATAACTCGATCATGACGAGCACCAAAAATAATGGCGTGAACGTCCTCACTCCATTTTCATACACCCAAAATTTCTCGCCGCGATAGTCTGGCGTCAATCGCAGATGACGCTTGAACCAATTGACAAGGGGATTCTTGCTCATGTCTGGCTCGACCTCGGCAAACATCAACATCTTGATGCCGGTGCCAACGAGGAATGCACCAAACAGATACAGCAACCAGTGGAATTCCTGCACCAGCCATGCTCCCGCCACGATCAAAATTGCGCGCATCACGATCGCACCAATCACACCGTAGATCAGCACGCGCCGCTGAAACTCGGCCGGCACTGCAAAGAAAGTAAAGATCATCAGGAAAACGAAGATGTTGTCTACCGCCAGCGATTTTTCGATCAGGTATCCGGTCAGAAACTCCATCGCCTTGGTATCGGCCACTTCGCTGCCGTACGCGCCATTGAGATAGCGCCACAATCCGAGGTTGAACAGCATGGCCAGCATGAACCAGACAAATGACCACGTCGCCGCTTCTTTGAAGCTGACCTTGTGCGCCTTGTTTCCACCAACTAGAAACAGATCAACGGCAAGCATCACCAAAACAAACCCGATGAAAACCGCCCACATCCAAGGTTCACCAATATGCAGCGCAGCGTCCATGTCGTGCCTCAAATTCAATTAAATTCAGCAGATACCATCTATACAGGCTAGGTTCAAATGATCCTCGCGTTCTCTTGTTCGAACAGCTTACTCCTCCAACAAGCTCCGCAACATCCACGCATTCTTCTCATGCACCTCCATACGTGCGGAGAGCAGATCAACCGTCGGTTGGTCTCCCGCCTTCTCGGCGATAGGTAACACTTCACGCGCGGTGCGCACGACGGCTTCTTGTCCGGCGACGAGTTGTTTGATCATGTCTTTCGCGCTAACAGAACCCGTGCTTTCTTTGATGCTGGTAAGGGCGGCGAATTCTTTGTAGCTGCCGGGCGCAGGATAGCCGAGTGAGCGGATGCGCTCGGCGATCAAATCCACCGCATTCCATATCTCGGTGTATTGCGTCATGAACATGATGTGCAGGGTCTGGAACATGGGGCCGGTGACGTTCCAGTGGAAGTTGTGGGTCTTGAGGTAGAGTGTGTAGGTGTCGGCCAACATACGCGCCAAACCGTCTGCAACTTTCTTGCGGTCTTTTTCTGAGATACCGATGTTGATGGGGCTGATCTTGCTCATGGTGTTCTCCTTGAAGTGAATTTTATATTTTCGGGCAGCTCTTGCTCTGCGCTATAGCCTTCCAAACCCAAGCCCAACATGGCTAATGCTGCCATAAATTCCTGAAAATATATATGCTGTGAAATAAAGTGAGACATGAGGTTCTCCTTAATTTTCGAGTCTTGAGAATGGAGAGGTCGCAGATGTCTGCCGACCTCTCCGCCGCGTTTATGCCAAATCGAAACGATCAAGGTTCATCACTTTGTTCCAGGCCGCAACAAAGTCGTTGACGAATTTCGCCTGCCCGTCTTGTTGCCCATACACCTCG
>JGI24727J20361_100425_pt1 | contig 2134 bp, 4 predicted proteins | sample EPASupsiteSAE300_FD_20361 | JGI IMG/M metagenome (IMG submission 20361) | reverse complement strand
GATCTGAATCACAGAGACACGCCGCCAAGAACTGCAAGCGGCAATCAACGCATGGGCAAAGCAAAAGGGCGAAGTGTTCCTGATGTCGCTCACCTTTCCGCACCTCGATCACCAGCTACTCGCAGACAACCTCGAAAAATTCAGCGCTGCCCTGCGCAAGTTCAAGAACTCCCGCGCATACAAACGCGCCATGTCCGAAGCGGGCGCGGTGGGAAGCATCCGCGCTCTCGAAGTGACCCACGGCGAGAATGGCTGGCATCCACACACGCACGATTTGGTATTTGCGTCCAAGGGACAACTGGAAAAGCTGCAAACCTTGAAAGAGGTTTGGATTGAGACGCTCATCAAGGCCGATCTGGCGGATCGCTCTCAGATCAACGACATGATGAAGGCGGCGTTCGATGTCTCGAATGGCGACTACGCCGCCGAGTACGTTGCCAAGTTTGGACACGAAGCTACTGAGGCTTCCAAGATCATCACAGAAAACACATGGGGCGCGTCACACGAACTGACCAAGGCTTACGCCAAAGTCGGAAAGCGTTTGGGCGGTCGCACCCCTTTCACCTTACTGGCCGACTTCATCAAGGGCGACACCGAGGCGGGCGAGCTGTTCCAAGAATTCGGCCTGCAGTTCAAAGGCAAGCGTCAGCTGTTCTGGTCGCCAAAACTCCGCGCAGCTTTGCAGCTTGTGGAAGAAGAAAAAACCGACGAAGAGATCGCCGCAGAAGAAATGCCTGAACGTGAATTTGTAACGATGTTGGATCACGAGCAATGGCGGCTGGTACTGAGCCGGAACGCACGCTTCGAAGTTTTGAGAGTTGCTGAGAATGAGGGGGCGGCTGGTGTCGCGCGATTGCTGTCTGAGTTAGCAGGCCGACGGTACACGCACACCGACCACTATCACGAAAGAGGCCGAAGAGGCTGGCAACACCTGGGCGGATTCATCGGCAAAGCTGCCTGATAACGCTACGCGCCGGAACCGCCAAGAACCGACGCGCAACTCACCTTGATAGGAAAGGCTGAAATGAAGAATACCACCAAGAAGACAAAACTCCGCAACAGAGCCAGTCAGAAAACGAATTGGGCATATTGGATGCAAGCCATAGAGCCAAAGTCAGAAGCTCTCAACAATGCATTCCCAGACTTCCATCCTCAGTGGGTGCAAATGTCACAGCAAGTGGAAATAACGCCTCCAGCTTTTGTCTTTGTCAGAAAAACACTGGGGATGAATCCAGAACAATGCGCTGCATATCTTCGGGTATCTACACGAACTATTCGGCGCTGGGAAAGTGGGGTGCAGGACGTGCCTTTCACTGCATTTGAAACGCTGCGCCTTGTTCTAGAAAGCCCTCGCGCCATGCTTTCACACAAGGAATGGAGCGGATGGTTTATGAGCGATGACGGAAGGTTGGTATCACCGGATGTTGCATGTTCTTTCACTCCGGGGGATTTGAACTATTTTTCATTCAACAGAAGTGAAGCCCAAAAACAAGCAAACGAAACACGCCGATTGCAAGCCGAACTAGACGAGGCAACTGCTGAAAATACACGGATACGGCAGTTGTTCTTATCGCATGGTTTGGTTGATGAACTCGCTGTGATGCAAGCCCAGGTAAACCGATTAATGGAAATGGTGGCCACAGCAAAAGTAATCCCCTTCCCTACCGCAGAAGTTCTACCACTGGAGAAAACAGCATGAAACAACGTCCATCCGTAGCACCCTACATGAGCAGCGCTGACATCAGCACGAACGCCTCGATCTCACTCGCAAAACTCTACAAGCGAATCCGCGCAATTGATCCTGCATACGAACCATCAAGCCGATTCCAAGTGCGTATGAAGAACAAGCGCGCTGCACTTCGTCCAACACTTCGTATTGTCAGATAATCATGCGCTTCCTCACTCACGATGAACTAGCCGAACTCACCGAGCGCAAGCGCAAGGGCGAGCAAATCACATGGCTCAAGGCGAATGGCTATCACTTCGCCATTGGCGCGAATGGACACCCGAGGGTTTTGAGTGAACATGTGCAAGCGCGTTTGTGTGGTGGCAGCATGATCGCCGCACCAGCCGCACTTGAGCCAAACTGGGGCGCTGTGTAATCACGCATCATGGGACGCAAGCGCACCCTCAA
>JGI24727J20361_100391_pt1 | contig 2370 bp, 1 predicted proteins | sample EPASupsiteSAE300_FD_20361 | JGI IMG/M metagenome (IMG submission 20361) | reverse complement strand
ACTGAGCGACTGGCTCACTGGATCGGGCGACAGTCTCTCGAATATACCTATGCCGAGATCGCCAAGCAGGCCAACGTTGATGAAAAAACCGTCCGGAATATCTTTGACGAATACGTGGCAGGACTGGAAAAGCAATTCAAGCGAGAAACACCGCCTTGGCTAGGGATCGACGAAATCAAGTTGGGACGATTCAGGGCTGTATTCACCAATATCCACGGGCGTGCACTGGTCGATATGCTGCCCGACCGCTACAGCACCTCCATCGTCAAATTCCTGCAATCCCTGTCAGACAAAGAGAAGATCACCCATGTTGCAATGGATATGTGGCGTCCCTATCGCATAGCTGTCCAACAAGTGTTGCCCAATGCCAAGATCGTGGTCGATAAGTTCCACGTAGTTAGCAAGGCAAACGCCTCAGTGGACGCTGTTCGTCGTGGTGTTGGTAGGGCAGACCAGAAGAAGCATGAGAAAGGCTTAAAACGTGCCCACAAGCTATTCTCTAAACGACATGGCGATCTCAACGAGGAGCAATACATCACAGTCTCTGGGTGGCTGAACAGTTTCCCGCTGCTGGGTGCGGCCTACGATCTGAAAGAGCGGCTATTCCGAATCTATGATGTCACCACCAAGGAAGAGGCTTGGGCGGAATATCTGCGATGGGAAAGTAGTATTCCGCCAGAGCTGGAGAAGCCTTTCCGTCCGGTTAAAACGGCGTTCCGTAATTGGAAAGAATACATCCTGAACTACTTTGACGATGAGCGCGTCACCAACGCATTTACGGAAAGCTTCAATTCAAAGATTCGTCGGGTGTATCGAAATGGGCGGGGCTACACATTCGAGAGACTGAGGGCCAAGGTACTATTCAACGACATTCTGCAAAAGCGAGTTCCTATCCAGGAGAAGGTGCGCGTCAAGAAGAAGCAGAAGTTTGAGGAGGTCGGGATGGCGCGTTACATGTGCTTAGCTGGTTCTTTCGATGATGATTACGAAACCAAGATTCAAACTCGGCAAGGGAACCTTGGAACCGATCTACCCACATTGCTCGACCTTCTCAACAAAGAACAGTTTTAACGCCCACCCACCGGAAAATCCGGATACCCAAAAAAGCTTAAACAACTCACTTGGGATCAGCTATATAAAGATCAGGGTTTAAAGTGGGAGAAAATTGTAAGTATAAAACCACCCGTAGGCATTGAAGCAATTTACTCTCTTCGAATTACTCAGTCTCAACGCGCAGTCGCATATAGAGATGGCGAAATGATGATATTGCTAATTGTTGCACCAGATCATGATGCAGCCTATGGGAAGAAGTAACAAAGAAGCCAGAGAAATCTGGCTTCTTTTGTTTGACTATGACGGTAAAGCACATGAAACATTCGCCACACTCAAAAACAGTCTGAAGCAGCCACAGGAACACCCTCAAAATTTCAAAGTAGCACGGTTTTGACTACAGCCCATCGTCTTGAATCGAATGTCTGTGTCAAGATTTTGCACGAGAGCATAGCTGTTGCGAAATTTATTACATGACTCATGGAATGGCCTTGTAAAAAGTTTCAAGCCGAATACCTAACAGGACATCAATGCACTCGGAAAGCAATTTAAACTTCTCAACATACTCTGCCAGCATTTGACCAGTCGGGGGATTGGAGTGTCGGCCGGTGTGTGCACAGGCGTTCCGTATCTCAATGAAGGCAGTCAAAAATAAATTTAAATCACCGTGTTTTGTGACTAGTTTGTTGATTTCTTCCCACGAGTGCTCAGCATCTACACCTTTGAGAATATTTTTAACTATATCCGGTCCCGGGTTTGATTTTGTATCGGCGAAAGCTTCCCACACCAGTTCATAGCTTGTTGGGTTACTAATTGATGCCAACCTCCTCACCAAATCGTCAGACTTTGATGTGGACTTTTGTTTCTTATCTAACTTGGCGGCAAGAGTGAGAGCTTCGCTACCGCCAGTGAAGTTTTTCATGCGCATCTCATAAGGAATGGATGCTAATGGCTTATTAAGCGCGTTTAATTTGGCTATGTATTCCGAGACGATATCCTTTAAAAAACTCTCAAAGTAACCGCTAATCAAGACCACAGTCGCACAACTGATGGCTGTTGTTACTGGAAGATTTATCGGCAGAATAGCTGACGGTGATGAAAGTGTGTTCGCAACAGCATCAACAACATTAAGTGATGATCCCAGTTCATCCGTTGCAACAAATGAATTGCCATAATTGTAAGTTTTACACACTTGCCACAACAACTTTACGCGCCATTTCGATGCGCTTTGTAATTGAGCCCTTGCCATTAGTACCGCTAGAGATTGACTTAATAAATTCACCCTCCGTGAGTAATTGATTGAATCAATTGCGGAGCTTA
>JGI24727J20361_100302_pt1 | contig 2948 bp, 5 predicted proteins | sample EPASupsiteSAE300_FD_20361 | JGI IMG/M metagenome (IMG submission 20361) | reverse complement strand
CCAAGAGCGGTTTCGTCCGCTCACCGGGCCGCGAGCTCGCGGCTTGCGTGACGGCCGGCGACGCCGGCGGGCGCGCAAGGTGCAGCGGACCGGCTGGATGGCTGCGCCACAAATGGCAACAAGCCGGGTGAGCGATTCGCTCACCCTTCCCTATCGTCCTAGCTCCAGTCGTACGACGGCAGTTCCTCGATGACGTCGCCGTCGGCGTCAATCCGGACCCAGTGGTGGCCGTGCTTGCGCGCCCAGGCGAAGATATCGGCGAATTCTGCGGGCTGACCGTCCATGTTTTCCGGCTGGACATACACGAATGCGCCTTCGCTATAGGGCGCGACGATCGTCCACGGGTTGCGGTCTCCCTCGTCCTGCAGGAGCCGGTCCGTCGCTTCGGTAATGTGGCACGTTGAGATGACGGGCATCGTGATCGTGTGCATGATTCCCCGCTTTACTGTGCGCTGCACTGGTGTGCTCGTGCCATAGCAGTCAGGCCTCCAGAGTAGTCTGGGAAGCCGGCGGCGGCGAGTTCGTTCCTCGCCTCGTCATCCCAGGTGGTCGGCGAATGCGACTCGCACCGATAGGCATACGTAAGCGCCTTGTCGCGCGCCTCCTCGGACAGGACCCCACTGACCTTCACTGCGACCTCGCGATAGGTCCCGTAGTCGTGGACGCTGCTGCTGATGAAGAAGCCTACGCCTTCGGGCGGCTCACCCATCGTGCGCTTGATCTGGTTGATAAAGGCGCGGCACTCGGCACGGCTGCGCTCGGGATAATCGGAGTCACCGACCTGCGCACATCGCTCGTCGCTCGGCGCGGAACCAATCTCGATCGTTTCAACCATAACATCATCCTCCAGTAAAAAGACGTGGGCGCGGGCCTCAGGACTCGGGGCAGCCACAGAGGCAGCAGTAGCCGGCATCCGTTTCCTCGTTGACGGTCCACTCATGCGGACACACGAACTGCTCAATCGTCGAACACCCAATCGACTCGTCCGCGCACTTGATCCAGCTGAGGATGTCGCGAGCGCGGATCAGCGGGNGTTTCACCCGGAGTCGCTGATACTCCGAGGCGAGCGCCGCAAATTCGGACAACTGCGAAAAGGTACGCATGCTCTCTCCTTAAGGCTGACCGGGCCCCTAGATTCGGAGTCCCGGCGTTGCGGGTTCTGGTGAGTCGGCGGGCTGCGCTTCGCAGCTGCCGCCGTTCCCCTGAGTTCGTCGTCCCGCGACGTTCGGAGCGAGGACCGCAGCCGCGTCAAGGAGTCACGCGCGGGGGGCTGGGGCGGGATGGAGCGAAGCGACTGACACGGCCCCGCGCGCCTTGACGTGGCGCAGGCCGCAGCTACAGTCGCGGGAAGTGGACGGCGAACCAGGGGAACGGTGGATGTCGGCAGCAGCAGCTCCGCGACGAGGCAGAACGCCCCGCGCGGCGAGCGCGCTATCCGAGCGGTGCGACGCCAGGAGCGCCGCGAGGCTGGAGGGGATGGCTCGCGCCGGGGCAAGTCCGCGGGACGCGGCGCGGCCCCAAGAGCGGTTTCGTCCGCTCACCGGGCCGCGAGCTCGCGGCTTGCGTGACGGGCGGCAACGCCGGCGGGCGCGCAAGGTGCAGCGGACCGGCTGGATGGCTGCGCCCTGCCCGGATACAAAAACGCCGGCGCAAGGCCGGCGTGAGGTAAGGCGATTCAGGCTCAGGCTGTGGCGAAAAGATCGAGCTGCGAGACCGGCACCGGCATGGGTTCGGCTCGCAGTTGCACGGTTGCGGGGGCAACCTGCTCAAACTGTTCAAAGTCGCACAAAACGATTTCGCACACGGGGGTGACCCCGTGCCAGGCCTTGCGATAGAACTCCGTGTCGATCCCGCAATTTGGCTCCATCAGAATCCCTGTCTCATCCATGAATCTCCGGCATTCAGCACTAGCGATTTCCTCGTAGTGCCGCGAACCGGAGAACCGGAACGGAGCGGACGGCTGCGGCACGATGAACCGCCCGTAGTCCGCAATACGCGATGCCAGTTCGATGACCTTGTATTCGAACTTGCTGCCCGTGTAACGTCCCTGGAACCGTGACGTTTGCACCCGGTTGCCGAACGGCGGATTGCTGATTGCAACGTCGAATCCGTCGAATTCCTTTATCCAGTCACCGAACACGTCTGCATGAATCCACGTTGCATCGGGCATCACCTTTCGTCCGACCCTTACATATTCGGCGCATTGCTCGACGCAGACAATGCGACCGGCCTTGTCCTCGCAAGCGTAGGCCAGCGATCCGATCCCCGCGCAAAGATCGACCAGCGTTTCGCAACCGCCCGGAACTTCGATACGGAAGTCGTGCGCGAGGCCGATCGGTGTAAAAAACGCACCCATTGAGGCGTTGTCGTGGTTCGCGCCCTCCTGGTAATGCTCAAGCACGAACTCACGTTCCGCGACGGTCAATCGACGTTCGAGCGCGATCAACTGCTCAACTTCCTGCATCTTCTTCGCTTGTTCTCTGGTCATCTTCATATCGTTATCCTAAATATCTCTTGCCGGCCATCCGGCAAATGCGACGGGTTCAGTCGTTGACGCCGATCCGGCGCGCGCTTGCGAGTCCATAGAAGCCGTCGGCGCCGACGATCTCGGCGGCTTTCGCAGCGAGCGCCCCCAGGTGCGGGCCGCTCGGGAAATCGCAGTACCATGCGCCAAGCAGGCAGAACGAGACCGGCACGCTCGGCCGCTCTAAAATCGCCCGTAGATACGTGCCCGGCGCTGGCCCCGTGAAAACCGAGCCTTTGACTTCTATCCGGTCGAACTTGTGAGGAAACGCACATCGCACGTAGTCACTGGCAGTCTTAGCCTCAAACATCGAAATCTCCTGTGCTGACCGGGCCCCTAGATTCGGAGTCCCGGCGTTGCGGGTTCTGGTGAGTCGGCGGGCTGCGCTTCGCAGCTGCCGCCGTTCCCCTGAGTTCGTCGTCCC
>JGI24727J20361_100286_pt1 | contig 3111 bp, 2 predicted proteins | sample EPASupsiteSAE300_FD_20361 | JGI IMG/M metagenome (IMG submission 20361) | reverse complement strand
ACGACAGTGCCCGGCACTAGGTCGATTGCACCAAGCGTATCCATCATGCGGAATGAGTAAGCGCCGATCACATCAAGTGCCGCATCAATAATAAGGGTATAGTCTCCTGCCCCCAAATCCAGCAAAGAGCTATTCTCATCCCCACTTGTGAAGCTCCGCGCATTGACGACGGAGCCGCGCGGGCCAACCAGACTCCAACTGAAGTTGCTGTTATTGGTCAGCGTATCAAAATAAAGTTGCGTCGTATTGGCTAAGGTAAAGGTATGTCGATCTTGTTGCCCCACATGGTCAATCACTCCGTTTGTGGTGCTGCCGAGCGTCAGCACCGCAATATCGTCCACCACTTTTTGTACATTGAAGGTGTAGTCTGTCGCAGTTGTCGAGTCGATTTGACCTTCGACCAGCAGCGTGTAGTCGCCGCTCTGCGTCAAGGTCATGACATCTAGGTCACCGCTAGGCATGTAGTTGGGGCCAAACACCAATTGCCCATTCGGATCCAGCAGACGCCAATAAGCACCGCTTCCCGTTGCACTCTGCAAATCGAAATAGAAGCGTTCTCCAGCTGTGACGTTGAATTTAAAGGCGTCTGTCTCGTTCGCCGTAGTGAGTTGCCCCGTCACCGCCACACCAGGAATAAGCACTGGCGCAGCCTGCAAATCTAGCAAGCGGAATTGATATGCGCCCGTAGTATCTAGGATTGCATCTACCGTGAGGGTGTAATCACCTGCAGTTAATCCAATTGCTGGAGAACCAGACAAGTTTGCTGAATCACTGGAAGTAAAGCTGCGAGAATTTACAAGTGCCCCCTGCGGACCAGATAAGCTCCAATTGAAGTTCGGGCTGTTTGTTAGCGAGTCAAATACAACCTTGGCATCGGATGCAACGGTAAGCCGTATTGGTCAATTTCGCCGGGAGCGTCGATCGAGCCATTGATTGCGATGGCAGCATCTGCGGCCATCAACACACGCGGCTCAATCGATTCAAATCGAATGGATTTTTGTGACGCGATAGAACTATTTTTGCCCTCTGACTTTTGCGCTGCACCCTGACCACGAACCTGATGCAACATTCCGAATAGCTTATTCTTCATTTTTTTGCCTCTCCACTGATGGATACATCCGTTCACAGTTCCGCAATTTATTGAGTTGTTTGAATTTGACCATTCAAAAACCGACAAATAGGATTACCTCAAAAAATCACGCCCAATATTTCCCTGTTCCATCTAGTCGCACGTGGAACACCCTGATTTTGGGTTTGCGATTGTGCTACACAGCCCCATCCCTGCCTACCTAGCAGAATTGCTAGGTAGGTCTAAATGAATACTCCGCCCCTGCCCTATTACAAGACGTTAAGGTGTGCTTGAAAATGAATCTGGAATTTCAGGTAATATCCCCCATTAGAGCTTCAATAGGAGCCACGTTGAAAATAGGAGGAGAGAGATATCGCACAATAAAGGGGAGTTGTACGTATGGAATCTATCCAACGTTTTGCTGCTTTACTGGAATGTAAAACCGAAGGGGAGTGGCTCAGTTCTGTGCTTCAACTGGGAAAAGACTATGGCTTCGAGCATATCTTGGTCGCGCTTGCCCCAAGTCTCCCGACCACGCTGGATGACTTTTTCCTGCGCGGGAATGTTTCAGATAGATGGATCGAAATATACGACAGCAGAAGGTACATCAACATCGACCCCGCCTTAGCACACTGCATTACCCGCTCGATTCCTGTGTTATGGGAACCTCAGTTATTCAGTAGCAAGGCGCAAAAGGCCCTATGTAAGGCGGCATCACGTTTCGGCCTGCGCTCTGGAATCTCGCTCCCTTACCACGGTGCAAACGGTGAAGTGGGTGTCTTATGTTTGGCAAGAAGTGATCGGCCAACCCGACAGTTAAATCAAGATATTCTGAAAATAACGCCTGAATTATCCATGATACGCGATTATGTTTTTCAGGCCGCGCTACGTTTTGCTTCGCCAACCTTGTATTCTTCTGCTCCGGTTCTCAGCCAAAGGGAAATGGAATGCCTAACGTGGTGCTCGACCGGAAAAAGCTCGTGGGAGATTGCACAGATACTGAAATGCACCGAATCCACGGTGAACTTCCACATCATGAATCTTCGTCGCAAGCTTCATGCTACCTCCCGCAGGCAAGCGGTCGTCAATGCGATCCACTGTGGCCTGCTCTCTCGTGTCACAAAAACTCACCTAAGTAACCTGCTCTATGGAATTGATACGGATGCAAAAGAGCGTATTACCTCAGAGTGACACGATAGATTCTGCAACCAATCGAACTTAATCTAAAGCGTCCTCATCTTTCTCTTCGGCTATTCTGAAAAATTATCGCCGAACCGCACTGGGAATCGGCAATAATTAGTGTTGGATGCATTTGGTGTTCTTGTTTGAAAAGTTCTGGCGGGTACGGACAGACATGAGTCTAAGAAAATTGGTGTGCACGACAAGAGCTTCGATTGAGCGAAACATGCAACATATCGAGTCTCGTATCGTCGTGATCAGCATCATCACCGTTCCCGCATTCCCTCTCTATTATTTCATTTGGCATGATCTGTTCCCACAGCCCTACGAGAGTCTGTCCTTAAGACTGATAGGTTGTGCTGTATTTATACCTCTCATCTTTATACGACATTGGCCAAGTTGGGCTGGTAAACACATATCGATTTATTGGTATTTTGCAACCCTCTTCGGCCTACCATTTTTTTTTACTTTTATGCTTCTGATGAATGCGGCTTCGACGGTTTGGCTGATGTCAGCGCTTATTGCTGTATTTTTCATGATTCTCATTAATGACTTGTCCAACCTTATTGTTCAGTTCGTAATTGGCGTAGGGCTCGCATATTTTGCATATTCCCTATACGCCCCTCAATCATTGACGCTCGTTAACTATTGGATATATTTACCAATCTATTTCTTTGCAATCATAGGCGGAGGGCTGCTAAATTTTAGCTCCACAATGCTCCAGCAAGAACGCCTGCGCGTCATGTTGACCACAGCCAGCAATATCGCCCACGAGTTGCGCACCCCGTTACTCGGAATCAAGGGAGGTGCCGCCGGCTTACAACAATACCTCCCCACTTTACTTGAGAGTTATCGCTTGGCAA
>JGI24727J20361_100239_pt1 | contig 4226 bp, 5 predicted proteins | sample EPASupsiteSAE300_FD_20361 | JGI IMG/M metagenome (IMG submission 20361) | reverse complement strand
ATCAAGGTCCAAGGGATAATCCAACCGATCTTGGCGCGTGAATTGCCGAATGGTGGTTACGAGATCATCGCGGGTGAGCGCCGCTGGCGTGCCGCTCAATTGGCAGAGCTAAAACAGGTTCCAGTCTTGGTGCGTAAGGTGCCGGATAACGCAGCCTTAGCCATGGCGCTGATCGAGAACATTCAACGCGAAGATTTGAACCCATTGGAAGAGGCTATCGGTATCCAGCGACTCATCGATGAATTCCAAATGACACATCAAGCCGCTGCAGAAGCGGTAGGTCGCTCACGCAGTGCTGCAAGCAATCTATTGCGTTTGCTGAAACTGCCGACGGATGTGCAAGAGATGTTGATGGATAACCTGCTGGACATGGGGCATGCGCGTGCATTACTCACGCTTGAGCCAGCCCAGCAGATATTGCTGGCTAACAAGATCGTGATGGAGAAGCTCTCTGTGCGTGAAGCGGAGAGATTGGTACAGCGTCAATCAGAGTCACCCGCAAACCAGTCTGCCACGAAAAAAACAGGCACAGATCGAGATACTCAGCGCATCCAAGAAGAGGTGAGCGAGCAACTAGGAACGCGGGTCGAAATCAAAAGCGGAAAAAAAGGCGCCGGAAAATTGATCATCGAATATTCGAGCAATGACCAGTTGAGCGATCTGCTGAAAAAGCTTACAAAAGGCCTGTAATTGACAAATTCAGTGGGTGATGAAGAGCAAGTTCGTTTGACACCCCCGTTGAACGCCGCTATCATCGCCGCGCTTTTAGAAGCCGAGGCACAAGAAAAACAACAGATACGGCGTGTGACAGGAGTCCAATTCCTTGTTTCAGTATTAGCCGGAGGTGCTGCCTTAGGAGTCGGAGCAACGCCGAAATTTGCGACAGCGGTGTTGATTGGAGGAGGGGTCTCAGTTCTCAATGGCGCGATGATGGCTTGGAGAATGTCCCGAGCGAATCAGCGTTCTGCCCATGATGCACATCTTCAATTACGGCTTATGTATTTTTACGCCGCCGAGCGTTTCTTCTTGGTGGTCGTGTCGCTGGGTCTAGCCATGGCGATACTGAAGTTACCGCTGGCAGTACTGGGCGGATTTGTATTAGGTCAAGCGGCACTATTGGTTGCACGCTTGTTTTTGAGAATCAAAACCGAAGATAGCGAATAAAAATGTCCAGCGAAGCTCATACCTCAGCGGAATACATCAAGCACCACCTGCAAAATCTCACCTACGGCCAATTGCCTGAAGGCTATGAGCGTCACGCCGCTGACGGTAGCGTAGAAGCACTTCAGCAAGCGACTTGGACGGTTGCCCACACAGCTGAAGAAGCTAAAGCAATGGGTTTCTGGGCGCTTAATCTCGATACTTTCTTTGTTTCCCTGTTGCTTGGGGCAATCATCATGCTGGTGTTTCGCAGTGTGGCCAAGAGTACCATCACAGGCGCACCTAGCGGTTTGCAGAACTTTTGCGAGTGGGCGATCGAATTTGTCGATACTAGTGTGCGCGGCTCTTTTACAGCTAGGAACGATTTGGTTGCTCCGTTGGCACTGACCGTCTTCTTCTGGGTCTTCAGCATGAATCTGATGGACTTAATCCCAATCGATTGGGTGCCCGGCCTAATGGGTTTGATGGGAGTTCCCTACTTTAAAGTCGTTCCCTCTACCGACCCAAACGCAACTTTCGGCATGGCTATCGGCGTATTCCTGCTGGTGCTTTACTACAGCGTGAAGATGAAGGGTTTGGGCGGTTTCGTGGGTGAACTCACACTGCAGCCGTTCGGCAAGTGGGGCATGCCAGTCAACTTCTTGTTGGAAGGCGTGAACTTGATCGCCAAGCCGATCTCTCTAGCGTTGCGTCTGTTCGGTAACATGTACGCTGGCGAAATGATCTTCATCCTGATTGCTCTGATGGGTGGCGCATGGGCTGGGTTCTCGCTAAGCGGTGTGACTTTGTTTGGTTCGCAGGTTCTGCTCTCGCTGGGCTGGGCAATCTTCCACATCCTGATTGTCACGTTGCAGGCGTTCATCTTCATGACGCTAACCGTGGTATATCTGGATATGGCGCATCAGGAACATCATTAATTCTTTTATCAACTTTATTAATTATCAACAGGAGAAATAGAAAATGGAAATGGCAAACGCACTGCTGTACATCGCTGGCGCATTGATGATGGGTTTGGGCGCGCTCGGCGCGGCCGTTGGTATCGGTATCTTGGGTGGTCGTTTCTTGGAAGGCGCTGCTCGCCAACCAGAATTGATCCCAATGTTGCGTACACAATTCTTCGTTGTTATGGGTCTGGTTGACGCGGTTCCGATGATCGCTGTTGGTATTGCGATGTACGTTCTGTTCGCGGTGGTTGGTTGATTCGCAGCGAAAAAGCATATTAAAGAAAGGAAGTTTGCATGAATATCAATGCAACTCTTGTCGCTCAGGCCATCATGTTCGCGCTGTTCTGGTGGTTTACCGCAAAATTTGTGTGGACACCTATCATAGCGGCGTTGGATGCGCGCAAAAAGCAGATTGCCGATGGATTGGCCGATGCTGAACGTGCTAAGCATGATTTGGAGCTGGCTTCAAAACGTTCCGCTGAGATTCTGCGCGAAGCGAAAGAAAAAGCCGGTGACATCATTGCCAACAGCGAAAAGCGCGGTAGTGAGATCGTTGAAGAAGCCAAGAATCAAGCTAAGGTAGAAGGCGACCGTATCATCGCTGGTGCCAAAGCTGAGATCGATCAAGAAGTATTCCGTGCCAAAGAACAACTGCGTACCCAAGTGTCGGCCATCGCGCTGGCAGGTGCCGGGAAAATCTTGGGCCGCGAGATCGATGCCAAGGCTCATAACGACCTGCTCGATAAACTCGTTGCGGAAATCTGATCGACATGTCTAACGCCATTACTATTGCTCGTCCATACGCTCAAGCAGCGTTCGAAGAGGCGCAAAAGCAGAATGCACTTAAATCTTGGTCCGAGTTGTTGTTGAGCTTGGCTGACGTAGTGCAGAACGCAGAAGTGCATGCCGTTGTCAGCAACCCAAAAGTGTCTAAGACCAAAGCAGCAGGCCTGATGGATGCTTTTGCGGGTACGAATGCAAATGCACAGCAGCGCAACTTTGTGCGTGTGTTGGCTGATAACCAGCGTTTGCTCGTGTTGCCTGAGATCGCGGAGCTGTTCGAAGTGCTGAAAGCGGATGCTGAGAAGACGGTCAATGTCGTGGTCGACTCCGCTTTTGAATTATCTGCTGTACAACAGGACAAGATCGCCAGCTCGCTGAAGAAACGTATGGGCCGTGAGATCAAATTGGCTTGTAACGTGAAAAAAGAGCTGCTTGGTGGCGTGGTGATCCGCGCTGGTGACAAGGTGATCGACGGCTCTGCGCTCACGCGCCTTGGCGAAATGGCGAACGCGCTAGCTTAATTGCTACCAACTTAGCCTGATAAAGAATTATCAAGAATGAGGAAATCCAGATGAAGCTCAACCCTTCCGAAATTAGTAATCTGATCCGCAGTCGCATCGAGAACTTCGAAGCACTGACCCAAGCGCGCACCGAAGGTACGGTGGTCAGCGTGACCGACGGTATCGTCCGCGTACACGGCTTGTCCGACGTGATGCAAGGCGAGATGTTGGAATTCCCAGGCAATACTTTCGGTCTGGCGCTGAACCTTGAGCGTGATTCCGTTGGTGCGGTCATCTTGGGTGAATACGAACATATCACCGAGGGCAACACTGTTAAATGTACGGGCCGTATTTTGGAAGTGCCGGTGGGCCCAGAATTACGCGGCCGCGTTGTGAACGCATTGGGACAGCCTATCGACGGCAAAGGCCCGGTCAATGCCAAGATGACAGACAAGATCGAAAAAGTCGCTCCTGGTGTTATCGCGCGTAAGTCTGTTGATCAACCAGTGCAAACAGGTTTGAAGTCAATCGACTCTATGGTTCCAGTCGGTCGCGGTCAGCGCGAATTGATCATTGGTGACCGTCAAACAGGTAAGACAGCGGTTGCGATTGATGCGATCATCAACCAAAAGGGTCAGAACATGACCTGTATCTACGTTGCGATCGGTCAAAAGGCTTCCACTGTTGCTAACGTGGTGCGCAAGCTGGAAGAGCATGGCGCGATGGAGTACACCATCGTGGTTGCTGCTACTGCTTCTGACTCAGCTGCGATGCAATTCTTGGCACCTTACGCAGGTTGCACCATGGGAGAATATTTCCGTGACCGTGGCGAAGATGC
>JGI24727J20361_100234_pt1 | contig 4599 bp, 3 predicted proteins | sample EPASupsiteSAE300_FD_20361 | JGI IMG/M metagenome (IMG submission 20361) | reverse complement strand
GGAGACAGTGTGGCCATCGTTACGCCATTCGTGCAGGTCGGAACTTACCCGACAAGGAATTTCGCTACCTTAGGACCGTTATAGTTACGGCCGCCGTTTACTGGGACTTCAATCAAGAGCTTGCACCCCATCATTTAATCTTCCAGCACCGGGCAGGCGTCACACTCTATACGTCCACTTTCGTGTTTGCAGAGTGCTGTGTTTTTATTAAACAGTCGCAGCCACCATTTCACTGCAACCCCATCGAGCTTCACGAGCAAGTCGCTACACTCTATCGGGGCGCACCTTTTCCCGAAGTTACGGTGCTAATTTGCCGAGTTCCTTCACCCGAGTTCTCTCAAGCGCCTTAGAATTCTCATCCTACCCACCTGTGTCGGTTTGCGGTACGGTCTCAATATAACTGAAGCTTAGTGGCTTTTCTTGGAAGCTTGGTATCAGCAACTTCGCGCCCGAAGGCACTCGTCATCACGCCTCAGAATTGACCTCCCGGATTTGCCTAAGAGATCTCCCTACACGCTTAAACCACCTATTCCAACAGATGGCTTGCTTAACCTTCTCCGTCCCCACATCGCATTACATTGAGGTACAGGAATATTAACCTGTTTCCCATCGACTACGCTTCTCAGCCTCGCCTTAGGGGCCGACTCACCCTGCTCCGATTAACGTTGAACAGGAAACCTTGGGTTTTCGGCGAGGGAGCCTTTCACTCCCTTTATCGCTACTCATGTCAGCATTCGCACTTCTGATACCTCCAGCATGGTTCACACCACACCTTCGCAGGCCTACAGAACGCTCTCCTACCATATGTACAAGTACATATCCGCGATTTCGGTGCATAGTTTGAGCCCCGTTACATCTTCCGCGCAGGACGACTCGATCAGTGAGCTATTACGCTTTCTTTAAATGATGGCTGCTTCTAAGCCAACATCCTGACTGTTTTAGCCTTCCCACTTCGTTTTCCACTTAACTATGTCTTTGGGACCTTAATCGGCGGTCTGGGTTGTTTCCCTTTTGTCACCGGACGTTAGCACCCGATGACTGTCTCCCACGCTCGCACTTCTCGGTATTCGGAGTTTGCAATGGTTTGGTAATCAGCAATAGACCCCTAGCCATAACAGTGCTCTACCCCCGAGAGTGATACGTGAGGCACTACCTAAATAGTTTTCGGAGAGAACCAGCTATTTCCAAGTTTGTTTAGCCTTTCACCCCTATCCACAGCTCATCCCCTAACTTTTCAACGTTAGTGGGTTCGGACCTCCAGTGAGTGTTACCCCACCTTCATCCTGGCCATGGATAGATCACTTGGTTTCGGGTCTACGCCCAGCAACTATCGCCCTTATCAGACTCGGTTTCCCTACGCCTCCCCTATTCGGTTAAGCTCGCTACTGAACGTAAGTCGCTGACCCATTATACAAAAGGTACGCAGTCACGGAACAAGTCCGCTCCCACTGTTTGTATGCATACGATTTCAGGATCTATTTCACTCCCCTTCCGGGGTTCTTTTCGCCTTTCCCTCACGGTACTGGTTCACTATCGGTCGATTACGAGTATTTAGCCTTGGAGGATGGTCCCCCCATGTTCAGACAGAGTTTCTCGTGCTCCGCCCTACTTGTTCCAAACCTATTTCCACTCCTGAATTTTCGCGTACGGGGCTATCACCCACTATGGCCAGACTTTCCAGACTGTTCCACTAATTCAGAAGCTAAAGTTTGCAGGCTGATCCGCGTTCGCTCGCCACTACTAGCGGAATCTCGGTTGATTTCTTTTCCTCCGGGTACTTAGATGTTTCAGTTCTCCGGGTTCGCTCTACCCACCCTATGTATTCAGGTGGGAGTTCCCTTGCGGGAGGGTTTCCCCATTCAGATATCTTCGGATCAAAGCTCTATTGCCAGCTCCCCGAAGCTTTTCGCAGGCTTACACGTCTTTCATCGCCTGTAATCGCCAAGGCATCCATCATATGCACTTATTCGCTTGACCCTATAACGTTAAGTCCTCAACCTTTCAGTCAAGGAACGTTACAAGTATTTTTTGCTTGTCTCGCGCTTGTGACACCACATCCCTGCGACTAGCATGAATATGGCTTGATACAATCAAAACCCATTTAGTTTCACACGCCTATGCTCACAGGTCTCCCCGTGCTCACAGTCGCATGAGTCACTTTCTTTACTTCTTCCAAATTGTTAAAGAACACACTATCAGCCAAAGCCGATATCGAAACCCGTAGGCTTGAATATCGATTCTCACTTTTTTCGTTTCAAGACACTTCCATCCACAAGGAATTGGTGGAGGTTAACGGATTCGAACCGTTCACCCTCTGCTTGCAAAGCAGATGCTCTACCAAATGAGCTAAACCCCCATTGTCTTCTTTGCTCTGGTGGGTCTGGTTGGACTCGAACCAACGACCCCTGCGTTATCAACACAGTGCTCTAACCAGCTGAGCTACAGACCCGATCTCTTGCGTTTCGGGCGCTGTGTCGTAATCACGAGATTACTCGTGACTTACCACTCGTGTCTCGAAACTTCTTTATATAAAAACAACCGATTAGTGTGGATGAGTGTGCCTTGGCGTACTCTAGAAAGGAGGTGATCCAGCCGCACCTTCCGATACGGCTACCTTGTTACGACTTCACCCCAGTCACGAACCCTGCCGTGGTAATCGCCCCCCTTGCGGTTAGACTAACTACTTCTGGCAGAACCCGCTCCCATGGTGTGACGGGCGGTGTGTACAAGACCCGGGAACGTATTCACCGCGACATGCTGATCCGCGATTACTAGCGATTCCGACTTCATGCTCTCGAGTTGCAGAGAACAATCCGGACTACGATCGGCTTTCTGAGATTGGCTCCCCCTCGCGGGTTGGCGACCCTCTGTACCGACCATTGTATTACGTGTGAAGCCCTACCCATAAGGGCCATGAGGACTTGACGTCATCCCCACCTTCCTCCGGTTTATCACCGGCAGTCCCATTAAAGTGCCCAACTAAATGATGGCAATTAATGGCAAGGGTTGCGCTCGTTGCGGGACTTAACCCAACATCTCACGACACGAGCTGACGACAGCCATGCAGCACCTGTGTTCAGATTCCCTTTCGGGCACAATCACATCTCTGCGATCTTTCTGACATGTCAAGGGTAGGTAAGGTTTTTCGCGTTGCATCGAATTAATCCACATAATCCACCGCTTGTGCGGGTCCCCGTCAATTCCTTTGAGTTTNAANCTTGCGNCCGTACTCCCCAGGCGGTCAACTTCACGCGTTAGCTGCGGTACTAAGGAAGTCTCCTCCCCCAACACCTAGTTGACATCGTTTAGGGCGTGGACTACCAGGGTATCTAATCCTGTTTGCTCCCCACGCTTTCGTGCATGAGCGTCAGTATTGACCCAGGGGGCTGCCTTCGCCATCGGTATTCCTCCACATATCTACGCATTTCACTGCTACACGTGGAATTCTACCCCCCTCTGCCATACTCTAGCCTTGCAGTCACAAACGCAGTTCCCAGGTTAAGCCCGGGGATTTCACGTCTGTCTTACAAAACCGCCTGCGCACGCTTTACGCCCAGTAATTCCGATTAACGCTCGCACCCTACGTATTACCGCGGCTGCTGGCACGTAGTTAGCCGGTGCTTCTTCTGCTGGTACCATCATCCACTCCACGTATTAGGTGAAGCGATTTTTTTCCAGCTGAAAGAGCTTTACAACCCGAAGGCCTTCTTCACTCACGCGGCATGGCTGGATCAGGCTTGCGCCCATTGTCCAAAATTCCCCACTGCTGCCTCCCGTAGGAGTCTGGGCCGTGTCTCAGTCCCAGTGTGGCGGATCATCCTCTCAGACCCGCTACAGATCGTCGCCTTGGTGAGCCTTTACCTCACCAACTAGCTAATCTGATATCGGCCACTCCGTAAGCGAAAGGTCCTTGCGGATCCCCTCCTTTCCCCCTCAGGGAATATGCGGTATTAGCGTAACTTTCGCTACGTTATCCCCCACTTGCGGATATGTTCCGATACATTACTCACCCGTTCGCCACTCGCCATCAGGTGCAAGCACCCATGCTGCCGTTCGACTTGCATGTGTAAAGCATGCCGCCAGCGTTCAATCTGAGCCAGGATCAAACTCTTCAGTTCAATCTTCTAGCAATTTTAAGTCCAGGCTTTAACACCCAGACTGATCTCACTCAAAGCGAATTTACTTAATGTATTTTCGTTTAGTGTGAGTTACTTCTTTTATGTCTTGAGTTGACTCGTATCCGCCTAAGCGTTACTCGTCTGCCTCAACACAATCACCCACACTAATCGATTGTTTTTTATATATTTTTAAAGAACTTTTTACCGCTTCCTCAACCGCCTCGGCGTCGAAGAGGTGCGCATTATATAGATGACGAACTTCCCGTCAAGCGTTTTGTAAAACTTTCTTCACATAAATGTGCGCTCACGCTGAAACCCGCACAAAACGTACAATGCGCGCCTTGTTCATTCGCATCGAAAGTGTGTCGTGAAACTCATATTGGGCATCGAATCTTCCTGTGACGAGACCGGCATCGCGCTGTATCACACCGAGCGCGGCTTGCTTGCACACACCTTGCATTCGCAGATTGCATTACATAAT
>JGI24727J20361_100215_pt1 | contig 5604 bp, 10 predicted proteins | sample EPASupsiteSAE300_FD_20361 | JGI IMG/M metagenome (IMG submission 20361) | reverse complement strand
GGCTTCCCACCTACCTCCACCTTTGTGCTCGCGCACCCCATTAGTAAAGATGCGCTCGTAATGAAGACCACAAGGAATGCACGCACAGTTAATTGCTCCATGGCGGCTAACGAAGCTGTAGAAAAAATCCAAACATAACGTATCGTGCCGTGAACCAAACCAAATAACAAGGTCGAAGTTATCGACGGTAGCGCGATCCGCAAGAGCAACCGCACCGACATCGAGTCGGCGAAGATAGCGACCTCGAAGAGCGTGATCCAGGGCTACACTGGAGTGGCCGCCGTGGATGCCAAACACCAGATCATCGTCGAAGCGCAGGCGCACGGTACGGGCAGCGAACAAGAATTATTGATTCATGAGGTCGATGCGCGGAACGCCGACGCCAACATGCGCGGTCGCGACGAACGCGAAGCAATTTACTCTTGCTCTCCGCAGCAAAAAATACAACCGGAATTTAAAGTTAAAACAGGATCGTTCAGCGGGGAAAAACTGCGCTCAAAATTCGGTTGAAAAGGGTTTTTTTATACAACGTCCCTTGGAGCGAAGTGTTATGTGTTATTCGTTGATTAAACAAAACCCATTACCGAATGGGTCTGCGCAATATGCAATTGAACCCCAATCGCCACTTTCGCCACCTTCATGTAACCCGCCTAATCGAACTATCTTTTTAACTACATCATCCACATTCTGTATTAGAAAATCCAAATGAACTGGCGTCCAATGGCGTTGATAATCACGGACAACTTCACTTGATACGATAGGCTTTGTTCCAGATACTTTTTCCTGTAGGTAGATATCGCAATTCTCTTTGGAAAGAACGGCCATATTAGAACCTTGATCTCTCAGCTTCTTACAGCCTAATGCTTCAATATAAAAGGTTTCAGCCTTCTTTAAGTCTGACACATCAATGCTTACAGAAATTTTTATCATCTTAAGTCCTCATTCAATTGATATTTAAGACACATAACGACGCTGTAGAAAAAGCCAATTTTCTCCAAAAATAGCGTTGTAACCCATTGATTCATAATCGTACAAATTTTGCATTTTGAGTTTTTTTACAGCGTCAACGTTCAAATTGAGGGGCGTGCCGTTTTTGGCGCGCCCCGCTCGAATGCAGTGTTAGAGCGCACACTCAAGGCACGGTGAATGAATGTTTGCCATGTTTCGTTTGGCACCCAAACCTCCTGCATGGGATGGACTGCAATTTCCTCGCTCTCTGCCAGGCACAACTTCCGATAGAGATAGATGAACGCAGACACCCGCATGTTCTTTGCACAATGCACCCAGACATTACGACCCTCAAAGGCTTTGAGTGTACCGAAAAACTGCTCCAACTGATGAAGCTCAGGCCGCTCCCACACTACAGGAATATGAATGTAGGCAATTCCATGCCGCGTAACAAACTCAGCCTCTCCGGGTAAGGCGTTGGATGCCGTTGGAAGAGCCAAGTTAATAACCGCCTCGATTCCAAGTGCAGGCAGACAGCAATGTCTTTCTCGGACAGTTGCCCAGAAGTCCAAAGCCAATCGAATACTTGATGAGTATTTTCAGCGTCCATATGCGTGCGCTCTAACGACGGGTTGGGCATATACGCATCAACTGCTCGCATATTCGATACTTACGGCCAGAAGAAATGCATTCATCTCGCCCGCCGATGTTAAGTGATGAACTCGCTTGCACGATGCCTGCTTTGCGACCAACTCCCGATACTTAGGTGTCAGACGCTGGTGGCATAACCGAAGAACCCGATAGCTATTTAAGCTGCCCCTCCAAATTGGGCTGTGCTGAGGCCAGCCTTCGGGTGCAACGAAGATGCCTTTGATCAGGCGCTTCGTGACCCAGATGTAATGGACATAAAGAGGAAGATCAATATAAACCAGCGTGTCAGCAGCTTCGAATCGCTCCCACGCAGACGCAACGCAGCCGAAGCCATCAATAATCCAACTCTCGCCACTCAAAATCTTAGCGTGGGCCTCCAGATACTCGGGATTCGGTACCTCGCCACCACCGACTCTGTACTTGATCAGGTCCAGCGAATGCAATGGCAGGCCAGTGATCTCAGTTAGTCGCCTGGCGAGCGTGGACTTGCCCCCGCCAGCATTGCCAAAGATCGCAACCCTCTTCAATTTAATCTCCTTCATTGCAATGGTGTTCTACAAAGCGGCCAACGACCAAGCTCACCGGCGGCAATGGAGCGTGGCGGAATTGCTGTCCAGTGCAGCGCCTTGTTATGTGGCGGTTGATTCTGCATGATTTTTTAAAATGGGTGCGTTAAATGATTTCATTTGTGCCTTCTCCTTATGTGATCACTTCTCCGCCACATAACGCATTGCTCAGCGAAGAGTTAAACCGGCGATTTTTTCTGGATAGATGGCAAAAAAATTGACCGATTGACGAATCTGACTGCCACAACTTGTTATGCCTTTTCCGTCCCTTTGAAGACTAAGTCGGCTTTTTTTCGTTGATAAGCATGTCTATGAATTTTGCAAATCGGCTCTGTCTGGTTTCGGTTTTCTTCGCACTGGTCAATCCGTACGCAATGACATTGCGACTCGATTTGGTGAGCGTTTCAAAAAATTGTTTCGCCTTCGGCTTACTCTCTAGTGCTGCTAGGAAATCCGCCGGCACTTGCATTTCACTTGTCGCATAGGCGTTCTCCCATCGGCCATCTGCTTTGGCTGCACGAACGTGCACGAGTCCTGACTCCGTCATCCGGCCCTCGTTCATCAAACGTTCCACATACTCTCTGTTCCTTTTTGACCAGTTGCTTCTCAATTTTCTTGGAGTGAGCCGCTGGAGATAGGCTTGGTCATCGATTGACTTCTTGATGCCATCGATCCAGCCCCAGCACAGTGCCTCAATCACGACATCGTCCCAAGTCACGCTCGGAATACCCGTCTTTTTCTTGAATATCTTCACCCACAGCTCACTTTCGGTGGCGTGATTCACCTTGAGCCACCGGCCGAAATCTTTCGGCGTTGCAAAGGTTATGATTCTCGCAGGATCGGGTTCAAGCATGAAACTAGATTCCCTTCTGTATAACGTAAAAATATCCGGCGCCGCGCAGCCTTATCTCACAGTGTCCGGTTGACTGCTGGGTTGAGCCACTTGCTGTCAGTAGTTGTGAACATAGACGACAACAGCGTGGGCGACATGTGCCGCAATGAAGATCGCAGATAGCGCAAGATACATCCACCAGCGATAGAAAGTGACGAAGAAGACCCGCCGACCGAGAACCGCTAGCCCAGCGAGCCAGATCATCGGTGTATACGCTGGAGCCAAGAATCCAATTGGGCTACTCGCCCATTGCGAATCCGGCGCAACGATGAGCGCCAGCCAACTGGCGAAGTAAATCAGCGTTCCGACAATGAAAATGACCAAACCTTTTCGCTGCAGCGTCGACGAAACGCTCAATGGCATGAAGAATGGTAGCGCGAACACCAGAAAGCGAAGTGACGATTCCGCGGAAGCTAGAGCAGGAGGGATGTCATTCCATGACTCAGGTGAAGAGATCGCGGGCGGGAGAAACCCCGTCAGCGCGACGTTCCACGCTAAGGCCGGCAAGAGCAATAGCCCGCAGCTGAAAACGAACTGCCTGATTGACCAGATATTCACGGCACGGATTTCATTAGGACTCACCAATGTTCGAATTCACCGGCGCTGCGCGGCTGTATCGCGCAGCGTCCGGTGGAATGATGGGTTGGTCATACTTTGCCACCATAGTTTGATAGTGCATGCCATTGAAAGTTTTTTGGGGCTCAACAGCAATGAAGCCAAGACGCTCATACACGGGAACCGCAAACAGAGATGAGCGAACTGTAAGCGAATTTCCGAGTCCCCCTCTGTGTAAAGCGAAATGCCATAGTTGCCTGCCAATGCCTAGCTTTTGATAGGCAGGATGCACGAAAAAATATTTCACATGGCTCTTATCGCTAACAGCAAGAACTCCAGCAAGTGTTTGCTCTTGAATAGCCACCAGCCAAACCATTTGTTCAGACTTGAGTAAGTTTGCTATCTGGCTAGGTAGTACACTGTTTTTATACCATTCGGGGCATGGTTGTTCGGACGTAAAACAACACGCAACCGAGGTTGAATAAATTAACTCGGCAACATCGGAAGCATCAGCTTCCAGCGCATGGCGTATTTCGAGGCTATTTTTCATGGCTAATGCTGCACTTCGCGCAGTCCCGCTTGAGTGCAAGGCTAGCCCTGCTTTTACCAACTGTCATGGCGCTCTCGGCGTTCCAGCCGGTAGTTCGTGACCTCAAGACGGATGCCATCGGGGTCGGTGAAGAAGGTTGCCCAATAGTCAGGGGCGTAATCAGGATAAAGCTTAGCTTCCGATGCCTCGATGCCGCAACTACGAAGCTGAGTGGCTACGGCAGCGACTCCCTCCGCCGACTCAACGCGAAGGCAGAAGTGGTGCAACCCGGGGGAATATGAGTCGTGTGAGGTTTCGTTACGCGCAGGTCTAAGGACATAACCAAAATGGCGGTTGAAATATTGAACGTGAGGATCGCCCCCCACAGTGAACTTGTTTTTGCGAAAACCCAGTGCCTCTAATAAAACGTGGTCGTAGAAAATCTCCGAGCGATTTAGATCGGAAACGGCGATATAAATATGGTCAATTCCAATAACTTCGGTCATGGTATGGCTCTGTGATTGGCAGGGTTGACGAAAAGTTGAGGGGCGCCGCGCATTTGCGGCATCCCGTTTGAGCGTAGGGCTATATTTTTGCGAATCTACTTTCCGAGCCATATGAATTCCACACGAATGCCACTTGGCTCATAGCACATCATGTGTTTTGCGGGCCCCTTTCCTAATTGCTCTGGTGCAAACTCAATTTTGGTTCCGTTGTTTACGAGGCGGTTGTGAATAGTATTTAAGGCATCTTCACTTTCAACTTGAAAGGCCGCGTGGTGCAGTCCAACGTTTTTGTTTTTGTCGAATTGGATTGATGGCTCTTCCTTGATTGCCCAGAGTGAAAGCATGATGCTGCCATCGCTTACATAAATGGCTGGATATTCCTCATTCCTCTTCACCTCTTTCCATCCAAGCAAGGTGGTAAAGAAATCTGCGCTTTCTTCCAGCTTCGATACGGTAAGCCCAATATGATGCGTGCCTTTTGTAATTGGTGTGCTCATGACCTTCCTTAAATCACAAAACGCGAAGTTGAGGGGCTGTCGCGCTTTTCGTCAGCCCTCTCGAACGAAGGATTGGGCCATTATTATGCAGATCCATTATTTTCTCGCTGGGCAATGAGAATGAGATCCTGCGTCGACTTCGATGCATTGGCAGGACTTGCAATCACTTCCATGAAATCAACCCGGTAACCCGCTCGCTCAACCATTGAGACTACATCGCCAACGCTTCGATACCCGATGTAAACCCTATCTCCACTGCCAGATGTTTCGAACCCGGACCAACTTGGTTCACCCGTGATCGTGGAGAGGTACAGCATGGCTGAATCAGCCATGGTGGCGTTGAGCGAAGTGAAAAACAGATTCGCGTCGATTGTGTTGAAAAACTATTTTTTTCACCCCTCACGGAAAATTTGAGAATTGCGTGTGCATTTGTAAATTACAGTTGTGTGTCATTCGCAAT
>JGI24727J20361_100202_pt1 | contig 7412 bp, 7 predicted proteins | sample EPASupsiteSAE300_FD_20361 | JGI IMG/M metagenome (IMG submission 20361) | reverse complement strand
TGCTAGTTTTTCAGGCAGGGTGTTTGGGGATGATCCCGATGACCATGATTGGCAAGGTGCGGCGGATGTTCCACCGCCAGAACAAGTCGGTACGCGAGATAGCGCGTCTCACAAGCCTGTCGCGCAACACGATCAGCAAATACCTGAGCATGGATGTTCAGGAAGAACCGAAGTATCAGCGGCGCGCGCAGTCGAGAACCCGGCTGGCGCCGTTTCACGAGGCACTGGTGCATGCGCTCAGCGTCGACGCACGACGGCCGAAGAAGGAGCGGCGCACTGCCTGGATGCTGTTCCAGGAGATCCAGGCGAGCGGGTACGACGGCTGCTATTCGCGGGTGACCGACTTCATCCGGGCCTGGCGACAAGGCGAAGGCAAGGCGGTTTCGAAATCGGCGTTTGTACCATTGCGATTCGAGCTGGGTGAAGCGTTCCAGTTTGACTGGTCCGAGGAAGGACTGGTTGTCGGCGGCATTTACCGCAAGCTGCAGGTTTCGCACATGAAGCTGTGCGCGTCGCGGGCGTTCTGGCTCGTGGCCTACCCGAGCCAGGGTCACGAGATGCTGTTCGACGCGCATACGCGCTCGTTCACGGCCTTCGGCGGGGTGGCCCGCCGTGGCATCTATGACAATATGAAGACGGCGGTCGACAAGGTCCACAAAGGCAAGGGTCGCACCGTCAATTCGCGCTTTGCGGTGATGTGCGCGCACTACCTGTTTGACGCGGACTTCTGCAACGTGGCCAGCGGCTGGGAGAAAGGCGTCGTCGAGAAGAACGTGCAGGACAGCCGCCTGCGTATCTGGATTGAAGCGCGCGAGCAGCGATTCGGCAGTTTCGCCGATTTGAATGCATGGCTGGCGAGCCGGTGCCGGTCGTTGTGGGAGCAGGTGAAGCATCCGGACTATCGGGAGCTGAGCATTGCCGACGTCTTCGAGCAGGAGCGCGCCCATCTGATGCCGATGCCGACACCGTTTGACGGTTACGTTGAACGCGCGGCCCGGGTGTCGTCGACGTGCCTGGTGGTGGTCGGACGCAACCGCTACTCGGTACCATGCGAATTTGCAGGCCAGATGCTCAGCACGCGGCTCTATCCGGGCCGCGTTGTTGTGGTGGGCGATGACGCCGTGGTGGCCGAACACGAACGGCTGGCCGACGAAGGTCTGGTGCGCTACGACTGGCAGCACTACATCCCGCTGATCCAGCGCAAGCCCGGCGCACTACGCAACGGCGCGCCGTTCCTGGACATGCCCGGGCCGCTGCAACGCCTGCGCCGGGCGCTGCTGCGCGAAACGGGCGGCGAGCGCGTGATGGCGAAGGTTCTGGCACTGGTGCCGGAAAGCGGCCTGGACGCCGTGCTGATTGCGGTCGAGCTGGCACTTGAGCAGGCGCCGCCCTCCGGGCGCGTGAGCGTCGAGCATGTGGTGAACGTGCTGTCGCGCATGCGCAGTGTGCAGATGCCGCCGAAGATCGATACGGCGCTACAACTGACGACACCGCCGCTGGCCGACACATCGCGCTACGACGGCCTGCGCCCGGCACTGCAACAGCCGGAGGCCGGTCATGCGTGATCTGATCGTCGAACTCAAACAGTTGCGGCTGCACGGCATGGCTGCCGGCTGGGGCGAACTGCTCGAACAGGGTAACGTCGAGGTGGCGTCTTCGCAGTGGCTGCTTGAACGGCTGCTTCAGGCCGAGAGTGCGGATCGGGCCGTGCGTTCGGTGAGCCACCAGATGAACGCGGCGAAGTTCCCGATGCATCGGGACATCGCCGGCTTCGACTTCGAGGGCTCGCCGGTCGATCGCCAACTCGTCATGCAACTGGCCAGCATGACGTTCACCGAGGGCGCACAGAACCTGGTTCTGGTGGGCGGCCCGGGCTCGGGCAAGACTCATCTGGCGACCGCCATCGGCGTGTCCGGAATCATGCATCACGGCAAGCGCGTGCGCTTCTACTCGACCGTGGATCTGGCCAACGCACTGGAGCAGGAAAAGGCGCAGGGCCGTGCCGGACGGATCGCGGCGAGTCTGCTGCGCCTTGACCTGGTCATTCTGGACGAGCTCGGGTATCTACCCTTCAGCCAGGCCGGCGGGGCGTTGCTGTTCCATCTGCTGAGCCGCTTGTACGAGCACACGAGCGTTGCCATTACAACGAATCTGGACTTCGCAGAATGGTCCAGTGTATTCGGCGACGCGAAGATGACCACGGCATTGCTGGACCGGTTGACGCACCACTGCCACATCGTGGAGACCGGCAATGAAAGCTACCGTTTCCGGCATAGCAGCGCCAGCGCAAAGAAACGCATCCGCACGCGTGAAGCGGCGCGCAGAAGCGACGGCGCGAGCGCGGCCGAATCAGCCTGACGTCGTTCGCCAGCGCAGGGGAATCTGCTACGGGCTACGCCCTTCGCAGATTCCCCTGCGCAACGCACTCTCATACGCAGGAGGACAACGACGCCGGAAACCCATACACTTATCCACAACCGGTCCTGCTTTAGACCGGTCTCCACCCCGGCTCAAAATTCAATCGGCCCGGTGGCTCAAAATTCCGTCGGCGCGGACAGCTATTCTGTTTCTGGCGTCGGACGAGGCTAGCTACATCACCGGGGTGACATTGCCGGTGGCGGGCGGCGATCTGGGCTGAATGAAGCCGCCAGTTGCAGACTGCGGCACACCTGACGGGCCAGAATACCGGCCTGAGGCGAGACGGCGCGCGATTTTTGTCAGTCAACGCTTAGCCCTACTTACATGTGGTGATGGAACTAGATATGACCAATCCTTAATTAAGTGCTGTAGCGGAACTCCGCAGCGCGGCATTTCTACAAGAGATATATAATTATCTAGGAGACAAAATGAAAAAAAATCCGAGTTACTTCTCTGGATGTAAGGCAGTGGCTTTCTCGATGGCGTTCTTTGCAGTGGGCACCGCGCAGGCTACCGACGTATTCAATCTGGAGGGCTATGGACCTGTGTCCCGGGCTATGGGGGGAACAGGCGTGGCTTATGACATTGGTGCAGCCGCTATGATGGCGAACCCTGCGACGCTGGGCTTGATGGGGCAAGGAACCTACCTGGATTTGGGGCTAGATGTCATCACGACTGATATCAAGGAATATGACACTGCTACCGGAAAATCCGTATCGTCCGGAAACCACGGTAACAACAATGGCCCTTACTTTGCCCCCCAGGCAGCATTCGTCTATCGAGCCGGGAAATATGCATTTGGTGCGGGCGTTTTTGCAGAAGGGGGACTCGGCGCGCAGTTCGGTGGTAGTAGCTTCCTTTCGCGTACCACCACCAACAACGTTGATACAGGTTTCGATAATTTTTCGCGTCTGTTAGTGTTGCGCATTCCGTTTGCAGTTTCTTACGACGTCACGGACAAGCTGACAGTTGGCGGCTCGCTCGACGCAGTCTGGACTTCGCTGAATCTTGGCTTGCTTTTGGATGCCTCGCAGATTGGTACGCTTGCGGCACAACGTCGGGCCTCTGGATCGTTACTGCCGGCACTTGCCAGCGTACCCGGCCTGTCTGGTGGCTATATCAACTTTGCGCACGACGGAGTGGTGGGTGGCGGTGCCGATTCCTGGGGTATCGGCGGCAAGCTGGGGCTGACGTATCGGCTCACGCCAGATACGGTGCTTGGTCTTGCCTACAACTTCAAGACGCATGTGGGTGATCTGGGTGGCCACGCAACATTGTCAGCCGTCAGTTCCCTTGCTGGCAACATTCCGCTTGACGGCCAGATAACGGTTCACAGCTTTGAAATGCCTGCCCAATTCACGGCTGGTGTCAGCCACCGATTCAACGATCACTGGAGTGTTTCGGCCGATTATCAGCGCGTGTTTCTCGCAAGTGTGTTCAAGGATATCAACATCACTTTCGTCCAGTCAGCCACGGGGGCCAACCTGAACCTTTCGCTGCCGCAAAACTACCGCGATATCAATGTGTTCGGCGTGGGCGCAGAATATCGCTACAATTCGAGCCTCGCGCTCCGTGCAGGTTTCCATTATGCACAAGAGGCGATACCTAACGATACGATGCTGGCACTTGTGCCCGCAATCCCGACCACAACGTTGACCGGGGGGTTATCTTACGCGTTCAGCAAGGATAGTAAGATCGATCTTGCTGTAGCGTTCGCCTTACAAAAAACACTGACAAATTCAAGTCAACCCAACACTTCAGTACCATTGAAAGTCACCCATTCGCAGATTAACATGGTCGCGGCCTGGCAAAAGCGATTCTGATACGGCGGGTTGGAGGGCGGGTTATTGTTCGGCTTAATACTATAGCTGTTTTGAGGCTTATTCCGCTGGTACGTTTCGCAGCGAGTATGTTTCAAATGCTGTTTTTGCCAACAAATTTTTTGAGATTTAAGCTTTCAATTGCAGTAGAAACGTCCCATCAGCAACACAACTCCTCGCGACTTTGCGAAGCTCGCGAAATGGATTGCGAAAAGGCGTTAAAGTCCGCTTGTGACCGTCGTCAACAGGCATGTCACATCGTCGTTCTCAGGTCACTGGGGGCGGCGACGATGAGTAGCGGAAGTTTCTCTGGATCGCCGCTCTTGATAAACCGCTACTCGACTCAACCACGAACGTTATTACTAATGTCAAACCGAACCAGAATTCGATTAGGGCTCCTGGACGCCGCGTATGCACTCGATGAGCAGGCATCCGGTCGCACTCCTGAGCTTTCGCGACTGCTGTCCGGCGCGATCACACTTAACACACTGTTCCGACAGAGCGCGCTTGACGAGGACTTGCAGAATGCGGCACTTAGTCTGGAACGCGCTGTGAGACAGGATGAAATTTACCTCGACGCTGAGGGACGTGCACGCGCTGCCGCGCTAGCAGAAAAGCTTCGACTTCTGGCTGGCTTTTACGTTATTCCGTAAGCGGTCGGTTATCAGCGTTCTTCCGTCGCGATGAGGGATAGGCGATGCTGGTGTCCACTTCAACTTTCAAGTGGACACTACCCATGGCAGAGGACAGGAATCTGAAGGAGCGGCTGGTAACGGGCTATGAGCGTGATGGCAAGCGCCGGTGCTTTGACAAACAGGCCAAGCGTGAACTGGTGCTGGCCTGTCTGCGGCCTGGGGTGTCCGTCGCCGGCATGGCGCTGGAGTACGGGCTGAACGCCAATCTATTGCGTAAATGGATTCGCCAGTATCAGAGCGAGGCCGGCAGTGATGTGGCGACGAATGGCGTGGCCGGGGCAATGCCGGCATTCGTCCCGGTCGTTGCGCCGGGTCATGCCGATGTGACGACAGGCGAGGCTCACGCGGCGCCCGTTGCGCTTGCACGGCAAGCGCAACGCGTAACGCTGCCTTCGCAGCTGATTGCCGAACTGCCTAACGGCGTGATGCTCAGGCTCGACTGTGCTGGCGATGATGCAAGCCTGGTGATGACGATGATCGAGACGCTGGGAAGGTGCCATGTTCCGGTTCGACGCTGATCTGAAGGTATACGTTCATCGCGATGCCATCGATTTCCGCAAGGGCATCGCGGGCCTGTCGACGATCGTAGAGCAGGCACTGGGACTCGATCCGTTCGCCCGGGCTATCTACGTGTTCCGCAACCGGCGCGCGGATCGCCTGAAGCTTCTGTTATGGGAGCGCAACGGGTTCTGGCTGATGCTGCGCCGTCTGGAGGCTGACCGCTTTGTCTGGCCGCGCAGCGAACCCGTACTGGAACTGAGCGTCGAGCAACTACATTGGCTGCTCGAGGGCATGGATCTGAGCGCGATGCGCAAGCACCCGGCGCGACACTATGCACGCGTGAGCTGAGGGGGTATCGCTGTCGCGCGAGCGCGACACACGCGCAACTATTTGCGCGGTGACGTAAACCCATTTTGCCGCGCAAGCCGGTATGGTTGTGGCATGAACCGCATTTCGATCACCGCCGAAGAACTCGCTGCCCTCATCGCCGAACGCGATGCGCTGCGTGGCGAGCTGCGCGTCACGAAGGTCGAGCGCGATTTGCTTAAGGAGCAGCTCAAGGCGTTCGAGCGGCGGCTGTTCGGCGCAAAGAGCGAAGCGCGCAGTGACGCCCAGCGAGATCTGTTCCTCAATGAAGCCGAAGCGCTGGCTCCGACAGCCGCCGCGCTGCCCGCGCAGGAAGACGACACAGGCAGCACGTCGGTGGCCGGCCACAAACGCGGCAAGCCCGCACGCAAGCCGCTTGACCCGGCACTGCCGCGCAAGGTGATCCGCTATGAGCTCACCGAGCAAGAACGGGTGTGCCCGAAGGACGGCAGCATGCTGGTGGAGATCTGCGTCGAAGTCAGCGAGCAGCTCGACATCATCCCGCAGCAGGTGCAGGTGATTCGCCACGAACGCGTGAAGTACGCGTGCCGCCAGTGCGACCAGGGCATGAAGGTGACGCCGGCACGGGCACGCATCATTGAGTTAATGTCAAATCTGGTGTATGCGCGGGCAGAGCATGATCAGGCGGCAAGCGGTTGCTGAGCCGGTGCGCTTTCGATCACCGGGATGCCATCTTCGAAGGGAATGCCCTTCAGAAGCTGTTCGATTCTTTCTGCGCCGCGAATGCGACGCCACGACTGCTCGGCCGACTCAACGAGCTTGAATGCCATGCCGAGGAACGTTGCGCGCGACAGGCAATTTCGGGCGCGGCTCGTGCGATGGCGCACGGTGGCAAACGTCGACTCGATCGGATTGGTCGTTCTCAGGTGCTGCCAGTGTTCGGCCGGGAAGTCGTAGAACGCGAGCAGTTCATTGCGGTCCTTCGTGAGCTTCTCAACGGCCTTCGGATACTTGGCGCCATACGTCGCGACGAATCGCTCGAAGGCAACCAGTGCCTCGGCACGAGTGGCGGCATTCCAGATTTGCGCCAGGTCTGTTTTCGCACGGCCATGCTGCGCCTTCGGCAACGCGTTGAGCACGTTGCCGATCTTGTGGAACCAGCAGNGTTGCTGCTTGGTCTGCGGGAACACTTCTTCGAGCGCGGCCCACAAGCCCATCGCGCCGTCACCCGCTGCCAGCAGCGGGCCGACCTGCAAGCCACGCGCCTTCAAATCAAGCAGCAGATCCCGCCAGGATGCCTTCGATTCCCGATAGCCGTCGGCGATCGCTACACGCTCCTTGCTGCCGTCGGGCTTCACGCCGATGATCACCAGCAGGCATTGGCCGTCGCTGTCCTCACTGCGCGCGCCGGTATGAATGCCGTCGGCCTGTCCGCGCCGACGGAATTTTGAGCCACCGGGCCGATTGGATTTTGAGCCGGGGTGGAGACCGGTCTATAGCAGGACCGGTTGTGGATAAGTGTATGGGTTTCCGGGGTCGTTGTCCTCCTGCATATGAGGGTGCGTTGCGCAGGGGAATCTGCGAAGGGCATAGCCCGCAGCAGATTCCCCTGCGCTGGCAAACAACGTCAGGCTGACTCGGCAGCGCTCGC
>JGI24727J20361_100191_pt1 | contig 9861 bp, 9 predicted proteins | sample EPASupsiteSAE300_FD_20361 | JGI IMG/M metagenome (IMG submission 20361) | reverse complement strand
TTTCACTGCCACAAGTCCCACCACACGATGAATGCGATGGGGCACTCCGTACCGAACCTCATTGGCGTGCCGCAGAAGGACCTCGCGAAACGCATCAACAAGCTCGTGCCTGACTACATGGCGATGGGCAGCACCGGTGGCGCGATGGGCGAGATGGAAATGCCACTGCCCGACAACACGCTACCAATGATGACCGGTAAAGGTCCGTTTGGCGCGCTCGAAATGGGCGGCATGTTCACCGTTGTGAAGGTTCGTGAGGGATTGGGGCGCAAGGACTATCGCGACCCGGGCTGGTTCAAGCATCCCAAGGGAACGGTCGCCTACGAATACACCGGCGAGCTGCCGGACAGCTGATTTTGATTCCGCCGGGCACGCTGTCCGGTGCAGTTTTGTCTTTTAACCCTCGGAGAAATAGTGATGAAGAACGCATTTGTATCGATTGCAGTTGGCTGCGTATTGGCAATCTCGGCATCGGCCTATGCGGCTGGCGAAATGGGCAACACGGACATGAGCGGAGGCAGCGCGAAACAGGCGGGCGACGCGAAGAACAGCATGTCGCACGGAGAGATCAAGAAGGTCGACACGGCTGCCGGCAAGCTGACCATCAAGCATGGTCCGCTGGAAAACCTGGGCATGGACGCTATGACGATGGTGTTCAAGGTCAAGGACCCGGCAATGATTTCGCAGGTCAAGGTCGGCGACAAGATTGATTTCGTGGCCGAAGAAGTGGACGGCGCACTGACGGTGACGAAGCTGCAGAAGAAGTAAGGATTCGCTGGGTGTTGTGACCAATCGCAAGCAACACCCAATTTGACTATTCAGGATGCGCAAGAACATGAAAACATTCACTCGCAAGCAACTCACGGGTCTGGCCACTGCAGTCGCCATCGCGCTCGTGCCGGCTGCCGCGTTCGCACACGGCAAGCTCGAGAGTGCCGTCCCGGCCTCTGGCAGCACTGTTGACGTGGCACCCGACGCGCTGCGGCTCACCTTCAATGAAGACCTGGAGTCCACTTTCAGCACGATCAAGGTGACCGACGCAAGTGGCGCACCGGTCGGTAAGGAAAAAGCGAAGGTCGATCCGTCGAATCGGCGCGTTCTGACGCTTGCCGTTCCGAAGCTGTCGTCCGGTTCCTATTCGGTGCAGTGGGCCGTCATGACAAAGGATGCCCATAAGACCAAGGGCACATACACCTTCAAGGTGAAGTGATGAACGACGGTTTCCTCGGCGTTTTGCGGCTCGCATCCGTTGCGCTGCACAACCTCGGCTTTGCGGTACTCGTCGGTGCGTTGCTGAGCGAACGGTGGCTGGCCCGTTCGCCGTCCGCCTGGCAGGCGGGCGTCAGTCGCCGGTTGACGCGGGCGTTTCGCGTTGCAGCGATCGTTGCGCTTCTGGCATCGGTGTTTGAGTTCTGGATTCATTGCGCGTTGATGAGCGACTCGACACTTGCCGACGCGTGGCCAGCCGTACGCTCGATGATTGAGGGAACCGGTTATGGCCACACCTGGGCGGCTGGCGCAGCGTTCCTGTTATGCGTAGCTGGCATCTCACTGATGCCGCCGCGAGCGGGCAGCATCCGCTTGCAGCCGGTGCTGTGGCTCGCACTCGCGGGCTTTGCGATGACGCGAAGCAACGCAGGGCACCCGGTGGACGCCGGCGTGTTCAGTGTGCCGGTGTGGGCGGACTGGATTCACCTGCTGGCCATCAGTGCGTGGGTCGGCCTCGTGCTGGTCGCGACCTACGTGGTTGTGCCACGTTTCTTCAGGGTGCCGGGAAACGAGCGCACGAATGGCGCAGCGTTCATCCAGTCGCTATCGGACACGGCGACATTCGCGCTGATCGCCCTGTTCATCACCGGTGCATACAACGGCTGGCGCGGCGTCAACTCGCCTGGCAATCTGCTGGACTCGGCATACGGGCAGGTGCTGCTGCTGAAGCTTGCCTTCGTATTCATCGCCGCTGCGCTTGGCGGACACAACCGTTTCTTTGAAATGCCCGGGCTGATGACGTCGTTGACGGACACTGCATCGGCGTCACCCGGGCGACCGCTGAAGCGTTTCGCCACCGTCCTGCACGTCGAGTCGGTGGTGCTGGTCAGCGTGCTGGTTGCGGCTGCGATCCTGGTTTCCAGTCCTTTGCCCGGTACGTCCTAGTTCGCACCGAGAAGCTCTTCAGTCCACGCAGATGGTCACCGCCGCCAGCTCGATGAAGGCGCCACCTGGCCTTGATTGGCTTTAGGCAACGACCATCTTTTACAGGATCCGGATCTGTGTCCGGGTCCTTTTTTTATGCCCATTCACTCTGCACTTCAATGAGGTTCGTGGCAGCATCCTTTTGGAGTCCTGTGTGAAGACGTCTCACCTCAGGGGGCAACGCTGTCGTGCATGTCGTGGGTATCTGACGAAATGTTCATGTGGTGGCCACGGTCCTGTCAGAGACCGATACCTAAACTGACTCCGTCAACACTGAAACGGAGTAATTGAATGAAGCTGCTTACCGTCCTTCTTGCTGTTATCGGTATCGCCGCGGCTGTGCCGGCCTTTGCAGACGCCAACTACCAATCTGCTGGTGCGACCGGCAACGATACCGCTGTGGGTGGCGTCGCGGACGGCACCTATTCCTCCGGCGCGCGTGGTAAAACACGTGCCGAAGTTCATGCCGAACTGATTCAGGCACAGAAAGACGGCCTTCTGCCATTCCGGAGGAACGACTATCCGCCGGGCGCCGAAACGATTCGGCGCAATCAGGAACTGTACCGGCTGTCACACTGAGTGACATGACTTCGGCTGCATCTGGCCAGCCAGATGCAGCCTTGAAGCGATGCCGTTGCGCGTCGAGTCGCACGCTTCTGTTTGCCGTTCCCGCATCACGGAAAAGCTACGACTATCCCAATCTGCTTCGGGGCATTGCAAGCCGCTGCCGCATTAACAAACCATTGGCTGACGCCGAGTCCGAACGCCGCAGGATCAAGCAAACTTCGATGGGGTTTCCTACCGCATCGATAGGGTGTTGACCCATGCCACGTGTCGTCGCCCGTCAGCACAATGCGAGTGCGGTCAGGAAGAACCTGACAGCTTCTCCTTTGACAGGCATGTCGCGGGAGTGACAGGACTCCGTTCCATCGGTGAGTCGAGGTGAAGAAATGTGGTGCGCAACAGCAACGAACAAGGCAGCAAGGCAAACCGGGTACCCGACGGAACCGTCTGGCGCGCCGGCTGCGAGCGAGTTCGGGGATGCGACTTTGTCACTCTCTGACTTGCAGCGCGCGTCACTCAACGCGAATCAAGCGGGTTGACAGCCTATCATGCGCCGCGACGCCACACGTACGTTTTGTGCTGTAACGCTACTCGTTGTGGTGTTCTTCAGCCAACTGTGGGTGGCCGCGTATGCCTGTGCGATGACGCGGCATTCCACCCCAACGAATCAAGCGGTGCTGGCCATCGCCTCTGATGGACATGGCGACCTGCACGATCACCAGACCGCCGCAGTCTGGCACGGCCACTGCGACAATCCGGCACAGCCCGGTCGTGTCACACGATCAAAGCCGTCGCCGCTCGTCTGGATACCGCTGATTTGGGGCGGCTCCACGATACCTGCGCTAGCCGTTCACCCGCGCTTGCCGACGCGGCAGCAGCCCCTTCTCCTTTCCGCTTCTCCCCCCGCTCGCATCCTGTTTCAGGTATTTCGCAATTGACCCCTGGCTGCTGACGTCGGACGTGTTTTCGATTGATGGTTGCGGACGGACGATTCCATCCGTTCAGGTTGGCCTCGTTCACAGGACGGGACCGCCGTCTTACCTACGATTGACGCCAGCTCCGCCTGCATCGCACAGCCGCGCCATCTGGATCCGGCTGAAACACTTCGCGATTTTTCATAAGACGCTGAGGTCGTAGCCGCAGGGCTTTCGTCCGCGCATTGGCACCTCGGTCGCTTGTGCGTCGATGCGCGCTGCGCATTGCGATTTTGCCTATTCAAGGAGTCAATCATGAAACATCTCATTCTGATCAAACACTCGGTATTCGGAACCTTGCTCCTGTCGGCGGCCGTCACGGCGTTCGCCGGCGGCGGTGGTGGTCATAACGGATCCGGGCGTAACCAGTACCCGCACATGAACCCCGTAACCGGTCCCCAGTCGGCGGAGCCAGCTTCTGTCTCGGCCGATACGCCAAATCCGGACGGCAAGACGCGGGCACAGGTTCGAGCGGAGTTATTGCAGGCGGAGCGCGCGGGCTTCGCGCCGGCTAACAAAAACGATTATCCGCCCAGCGCCACAACCATCGCGCGTAATCAAGCCCGGTTCCAGCAGATTGAGCAGGCGTGGCGCGGGAGCGATCAGATGACTGCAAGCGGACGGTAAGTTCGCGCAGCAGGATGGGAAACGGCGGTCTAGCAGTCTGGCGTACGTCCCACCCGTTACTCGTGTCGTGAGAGGGGTGACGGGTAACGGAGGCCGGGGAGCAGGGTCTGGCTCGCTGCTGAAGGCGAATCGCCGACAGTGGAGGTTCAGGATCGCGCGGCATCGGTGCTTTCCCGCAGGCCGCGGAATCGGAACATGACCAATCACCCCATTCAGCCGCATGGCCACGAATTCGTGGTGGAAGGGCTCCGTCCTGCTCGTGATCGCTAGAGATGACGCAGGGAAATTCACTCGCCTTGTCGGCAGCACCTTGTGACTTCTCAATTTTTTGAAGGAATAACATGAAATTCGTATTGCTTACTTCAGCGATGTTTCTCTGCGTCGCGTCCTCCGCCGCCTATTCGCACGGCGATGATGAAACGTTTCCCGTCGGCAAACCCGGCAACGCCGCAAACGTCACACGGACGGTCAACGTCGAAATGAGTGACTTGATGCGTTTCAGTCCGAGTCAGTTGACGGTCAAGCGCGGCGAAACGGTCAAGTTCGTTGTAAAGAACACTGGGAAAATCCGGCACGAGATGATGCTCGGCACTGAAGCGGGACTCAAGGAGCACGCAGCTCTCATGCGCAAATTTCCGGAAATGGAGCATGCGGAAGCCAACGCGGTCACCGTCAATGCAGGCAAATCCGCACAGGTGATCTGGCAGTTCAGCAAGACCGGAGTGGTGGATTTTGCGTGTCTTGAGCCTGGTCACTACGAAGCGGGGATGGTCGGGAGGATTGCCGTTCGTGAAGGCGGACCAACCGATAAGGAAATCGCGGCGCGCTAACGCACCCGCTATCGAGTACAAGGGGGTAAGCACGAACAAGCCTATCGCTTAATCTGTTGATGATTTTGCGTCGGGCTGACCGACGCGGGTGCTGTTTCAAAGCCCCTTGGAACGTGGTTCCGAGGGGCGTTTTCTTGCCTCGTGAACGCCGAGTAGTTCATCGAGCTTCACGACGTGAATCGAAAGGCCCAATCGCATTGCCGGCGTCTTTCCGTCCTTACCCTTGAGGGCGTAGTTGTAGTAGACCCGAGCACCCTCGGAATCTTCTCGATATGCGCGGGACGATATCCGGGGTGATGGATCGGGCCGCAAGGCACATGAAATCCCGGTTTTCTCGAATACGGAGACCGAAAGAATCTGTAGCAACGTGTAGAGCGAGACATCGAGTTGAAGCATAACCGCTCGCGGGACATTACCGATTCGGCGGGTTCCGCGAACGGTTACATTTTTGTTTTGGTGTTCAGCAGCCACTGGTTTCGGCGCCTGAGGGCGGTATCTGGCCGTTCGTTGGTCGGTTGCCGTGGGCCGGAGTCGAAAGCGGCAGGGCCGACTCGTCCGAGATGAAGATGACCAAAAGGTCATTTTCACGCCATGTCCCGTTCATATGCCGCCAGCCAGAATGAAAGCCAGTCGGAATCGCTATCGCCGATTCCGACGCTGTAGTGGAGGGGAGACATGAAACTTCAACTTACCGCTAGCGCCTCTATTCTTGCGCCGCTTGCCTCGTGCGTTCCTGCTGCCGCTGACCACGACTACCTGAGGGCTGCAGCGGCCGGTTTCTCCGTCGTGAAACCTGACGCAGATATCCGACATCGAGATGGCGCCCGCCGGGAGGTCGGGAATCGCCCGGGGGAAAGACGCGCGAGCGGGTGCAACAGGAGGCGAATCAGTCTCAACGTGACGACGTTGTGCTGCCAGGGAACGCAAACTGACCCTCCCGGTCAGGCGTTGACGAAGCGCAACCGCGCGCGTCAGCGGCGCACTAACGCGCGGCGGGCTAGTCAACGTTGATAGCCGTGCTGCAACCCATTCTCCTTTTTGTCGAGTACATATGCCATCTCTTGCGTGGAGTAAAGTCGCCGTGATATCGGGTCTGGCTGTGGTGCTTGCAGGCTGCGCGAATTCCGTCGCGACAAAAGCGTCGAGCGCCGTGAGTAGCGATGACTCCAGTCCGAGTGCAGCGACGGCGGTGCAACTACCCAAAACATATCCTTGCCAAAGCTTGCATGTGAAAACGAACTGCCCGCCCCGATAGGTGTGACCGGCGCGGGGGCCCCAGGTGGATCGTGCGATCATGCCGGAACCATCGGTCTCCGCATTCAGGGCCGCCTGCAGCTAGACCTTGCGGCTCGTTGGCTTTCGCGCCATCGGTGGGTGAGCGAACCTTTAATTGATAAGGTTTGTTGCAATCAAACCGTCAGTCTCTGGACGGGCCAGACGGTTACCCCATGGGTCATGGCTGAATGAACGCAAGCTGGCTCCCGGGTCCCTTGCGCGGCCCATTTCAACGGTTCTTTGCCCGCACAACGATCTGCGCCCGCGTGTCGCGCTCAATGCGCTCAAGCGACGCATGCGCGGCGCCAGAATCGTCCGGCGAACACATCTGACGCGCGAAGCGCGCGTGCAGCCGGCGCGTGATCTGCACGACCTGCGTACCCGGATCGAAGACATAGTGCGATTCGAAATCGAAGAAGCGATCCTGCACCCTGGTATCCTCAGGCAGCACGGTCACGCGTACGGTCTCGGGTAGCGCGATCTGCGCCGTCTCGACGAAGTCACCGCCGATGCACACATAGGGCTGCGTGCGTACCGGCTCGGCGAGCCAGGCCTGCACCTGGGTCGCGATGCCGCCTGACAGGCTTGACAGCGCTGGCAGCGCGGTCGTGCCGTCCGGCCACACGAAATGATCGAGGGAGCCTGCTATCGATGCGTCAAACGGCCCCCCCGTCGTGTCCAGTTCGCTGGTACGAATCTGCGCCGTGCCGTGCAGTCCGGTCTGCCGCAGGCGGTCGGTCGCAATCTGTCGTGCGCGCTCGCGTGTCGCACGCCGGAATATGTTGCGCTCCAGTTCAGCGGTCCAGCCCGCGTCCTCGACGTGATAGGTGTAGTCGGCCACGCCGCTATCCGAAACCCCGATCTGCAGGCGCGCAACTCGCTCCCGCGGCTGCGCTGGGGGCGTGCGAGAGAGCACGCCCTCGTCCGCCAGCAGCGCCGGACGATCCATGACGCCAGCCGGCAGGTAGCCGAATTCAGTGCCGCCTACAGTCGTGTCGGCATACAGGGCGAGATCAGGCATCCAGACAATCGCGTGATTGATCGCGCTCGCGCCATAACCAGGCACGGACGGCAACGTATAGACAGGACCGAGACCCAGCAGCACCGGTTCGCTGCGTATCCCGACCGCGGCGAGCAGCGCGCCAAAGAGCGCCACATGATCCTTGCAATCGCCATAGCGATTGCGTAGTACGTCGGTCACCTTGTGCGGAACCGCCGCCGTCTCGCCGAGAAAGAGCGCGACGTAACGCACATTCAGACGTACCCAGTCATAAATTGCCCGAGCTTTCGCGCGCGGGTCCGCTGCGTTCGCTGTCAGCGATTGCGCGAGCTGCACGACCGCGGGGTCGCCCACGCTCGGGTCCATGGCCGCGATACGGTAGCGCGCCGCGAACGACGCAAAATTGGGTTCGGTGGACACCATCAGCCGGTCGCCGTAAGTCGCGTATCCGACGGCGCCGCTTTCGATCGGTGGATAAGGGCCGTGGCGGTAGTCGAATTCGTAGCGCGTGCGACCGTTTGACGTGACGGGCGCCAGCGCGACGTAGCCGCGTGCGTCGGCGTAAAGTGGCACGTCAACGGGCAGGTCGAAGATCAGGCGCTGGCTTTCGACTGGCTCACGCGACGGCTCGACGAAATAACTGAAGAGTCCCGCCTGAAGCGGCTTCGCACGCGCCTTGCGGAATACGAGACGCGTGCGCGAACCGGCCTGGATACCGGGATAGATCACCGTGCGCAGCACGCCGTCCTGGAAGGTCGGCGCGCCGGCGGAGCGCGGTTCCTGCACGTCGCGAATCGCTTCCGGACCAACCGCATGCGCGACGCCGTCGCGGCCGATAGTCTCGGCCGCGAGCAGTTCGACCTTCTCGATATCCTTGTTGAACCAGATATAACGTTGCGCGATATCGTCGACGCCGCTCGTGGTATTTGCGCGCAGCGTCGAGTCGTCGTGCTCCTCGACGGAACCGTCGTGCTGGACGACGAAGACATGCACGTCGTTTTCCAGTGTCGACGGCGCCTCGTTGTCTTCGCTCAGCATGGTGGCGGATGCGCTCGCGGCGTACGCCATCGCGCACGCCACACAGAAAATTCGAACGAATGAGTGCATCGTCTCCTCACAGCGGGGGCCCATCGAAAGGCTAGTCCCGTGCATGAAACAGCGCCCCCGGCGCACCAGCGGTGCGACATCGGGGCAGGGCCGTTCATACAGCCGGCCGCATGCCGGTCGATGGAGTTCAGGCAAGCGTCATCGCATCCGTCCTTATGTCGGACGGACGGACTTCAGGTTCTTTTTTCCCTTCTTCCCGGCACACGTCATTATCGACCCGGGCGCCGCAGGACGGGCAAGCATGGCCAGCTGCAATTGCGAAACCGTCTGATGTGTGCTGGCAGTGACCTGTCATGACAATCGCATCTGGACGATCAGGCTGGCGTTGCCAACCGTCGTGAGAATGATGCGCACATGCCAATGATGAGCGCACAACGCCAGCAAAATCTGGCAGCATGGTGCCCGACCGAAGGACCGCGCAACGCGGCGTTTCAATCCGACTTACATTACAGCCAGTTTGCAGCAAGTGCCCGGAACCCTCATGCGCCCAACACTACGAAAAGCATTCGTTTCCTTCCTTTTTCTGACTGCCTCGCATGCCGTCTTCTCACAGACTCCAAAGACCGTATTCCTGGATGACCTGACGTGGACCGAACTGCGTGACGAGGTTCAGGCCGGCAAGACGACCATCCTTGTCCCTATTGGCGGCACCGAGCAAAGCGGTCCGTATGTCGCACTAGGCAAGCACAATGCGCGCGTGAAGGTGCTGTCGCAACGCATTGCCGAGGAACTCGGCAATGCGCTTGTCGCGCCGGTCATCGCCTACGTGCCGGAGGGCGGCTACGCACCACCGACCTCGCACATGCGTTTCCCCGGCACCACCACGGTGCCGGACGATGTGTTCGAAAAAACGCTGGAATCCGTCGCGAACAGCTTCAGGGTTCACGGTTTCAGGAACATTGTTTTTCTCGGCGATCACGGCGGCTATCAGAACGACATCCGGCGCGCGGTCGCGCAGTTGAACAAGGCCTGGGCAGGCTCAGGCGCGCGCGCATTCGATCCGCCGGAATACTACGGCGCGAGCTCGGACGGTTACGCACAGATCCTGCGTCAACGCGGTTACAGCGATAACGAGATCGGCACGCATGCCGGTCTCGCGGATACGTCGCTGCTGCTCGCGGTGGCGCCGCAAATGGTGCGGCAGAGCCAATTGAAGAATGCGCCGAAACCCGGGCCTGCCGACGGCGTCTATGGCGGGGACCCTCGCCGCTCGACTGCCGGACTCGGCGAGCCGGGTATCGAGGCTATCGTGTCGAAAACGGTCAATGCCATCAGGAAAGACACCACGAGC
>JGI24727J20361_100174_pt1 | contig 12490 bp, 13 predicted proteins | sample EPASupsiteSAE300_FD_20361 | JGI IMG/M metagenome (IMG submission 20361) | reverse complement strand
GGCCCCAAGAGCGGTTTCGTCCGCTCACCGGGCCGCGAGCTCGCGGCTTGCGTGACGGCCGGCGACGCCGGCGGGCGCGCAAGGTGCAGCGGACCGGCTGGCCGTTGCCGAGGCCTCGGACCCCGGCGCTCCGCTACTAGGCCGCCGCCTTCAGCATCAATGCACGCAAGCGGCGCATGGCATTAGCGTGATACGTCTCGTCGATCTCGATGCCGACGTAGCGACGGCCTACCTGGTGTGCCGCCTCGCACGTCGAACCAGATCCGGCGAATGGATCGAGAACGATCGCATGAGGTTCGGAAAATGCTTCAATGATCCGAGCAAGGGCAGACACCGGCTTTTGCGTCGGATGCAACCGATTGCCCGAATACTCCCACGGCAATACGTCCGGCAGCGGGTCCGCTGGCATCGGTGGATTGCCCTTTGCCAACACGAATGCGGACTCGTGCTGATACCGGACGTAGCGAGCCTTCGACGCGTAGCTCTTCGTGAAAACCAGATGCCCGACCACGCGAAACCCTGCCTGCTTCCACGCCTCAAAAAAGCGGTCGACCTTGGTCCATCCGTAGAAGCTCACGCAAATGGTATTGCGGCGCATGATCCTGTGCATTTCGGCGAACGCGGGTGCGAGCCATTCGTCAGTCTTGTCGTTGGTAATTGATCGTCCAGACCGGTCCGTGAAGTTCACGAGGTACGGCGGGTCGGTTACGATCAGATCAATGGATTCCGCCGGAATCGACGGCATAACGGAAAGGCAGTCCCCCAGAATCATTCGGCCCATAGCGCGCTCCATAAAAAGTGATGGGTTGAGCAGCACCGCTGGGTGTGGGTGTTTGGTGCTGCTCGGCGCTTGCGGGCGGGGGCAGCAAGGACAGGGTCAAGGGACGTGGAATAAACGGGCAAGCAGAGCGCGCCCGCTTTATGCCGCGAAAGCCCTTGAAGGCGTCGCCGGGCATGCGACGATTTTCAAGCAGGCCCGGTGATGCCGGCCCTTACGCTGCTGCCACCGAACGTGGGAGCCGTGCAGCGGAACGGATACATGGTCTGCTCGAGCCGCGACACGCGGCGAGCAAGAGGGATGGCAAGCGCCGGGGCGGACGCCGCGATAGCGGGAGGAGCCCCAAGAGCGTCGTTCTTGTTTCACGGGGCAACTGCCCCGCTGGATTGCACGCGCCCGCCCTTCCGTCGAGTGCGCGTGAATAGCGCCTGCAGATCCACGTGGCGAGAAAAAGCCCGCCGAGGCGGGTTTGGGATTGCTAGGTCATCAAGGTTCCCCGCTAACGTGCAGCGCAGATATCAATCGCTGCGCGGCCGGTGACGGCCGGTCACCCTCCCGGCGACCAAAGCCGGTGATGCTCGTGTCCACATTGTTTGCGAAGAAGCGAACCGCCGTCTGTCGCGTCGGTGTGTCCAGAACCCCCGCGTCGGGATAGAGGCGGTCCAGCGTGGCCAGCTGGCTGAGCACGAGCCTACTGATGTCGCCCCACGTCCTGCGCGGAGCGCATCGCCATGCGGTGAGTGCGTCTGTCACGATCGTATTGAGGATCACGCGGATCTGTGCGCACCGGACGGGTTCCAGCGTGCGCAGCGGCCATTTCCCGGGCAGCGTGACGCTGTATGAAAGGGGTTGGTTCATCATGTTGATCCGAGATCGCGGGCACCTGCGTGGGTGCCCGCCTGTTAAGTCACGTTGTGGATTCCGTGCCTGCTCAGAGGTCTGCCCACGCGAGGTCGGCCTTCGTGTCTGTCCCTCCACCGAACAGGCGCTCGACCTGATAGCGGATTCGCTTACGGGCACCATCGATGATCAGGGTGCCGCGTCCGAAATAGCGCCCGAGAAGCGCGCGTTGCTCGTCGGCCAGCAGCTTGCCGCGCCATTGACCATTGCAACGCCCGGTCCGGCTGACGAGGAACAGGCCGATCTTGGTGGCCAGCTCATGCGGATTCGGCTGCGCCGATAGCACGGGTTCGACTTCGCCGTCTACCGGCGCGAGACTCGCGTCGCGATAAGTGCGTTTGTACTGCGTCGGTCCGACAGCGAGTCCCCATTCAACCGTGTGCTGGATGCGCTGACGTGCTTCGGCAGGGGTACGCACGAGCGCCGTGTCATACGCATGTCCGCAGCGCGACTTGCGGATGTTGAAGAAGGGCACGCCAGGTCTCGATTCGAATCGTTCGACGTCGATCTGGTAGTGGCCGTGCTTGCCGCCGCCTTCCCAGCGTTCAACCAGTTGCGCTCTCATGCTGCCTCCACGCGGCGTGCGAACAGCATCAGCGCGATAGTCTCGAGACGCCCGACGGCGTCGAGAACAGATCCGCCGTCGTCGGCGCGAACGGTGATGTAGTTGGACGCGTTCCGGGGGCGTCCTGCGGCGTCACGTGCAACGTGCACAATACCAACGCCCGCCGCGCGCATTCCGCGACGGGCGTACTCGGCGAACGTCGATGCCTCGCCGAGTTCCTTCTCCATCTTTCGCATCCGCTCCTGCATCCGCTCCATCTTGCGCACGGCAGCGCGAAGCTCGGTCAGTTCAGGGCCGACGCTGTTCAACACGACACGGTGACCAAACGCCGTCGCATGCTCGCGGTTCAGGAACGCTCGCAATTCGATTGCACCGGTAAACTCGTATCCGGTCGCGCTGACGACAGATTTCGGGATCTCAGTCACGAGTTCGGTGACGCCCTGCCCTTGCTCGATGTACAGCAGGGCGTGCAGTTCGGGTTTCGTGTCGCGTCGGTTCATCGCATAGCTCCTTTGGTTTTTGCTGACCGGGCCCCAAGATTCGGAGCCCTTCGTAGGGGTTTCCTTTCGGCGGACGCTGAACCGGGTTGCAGCGTTGCCGCCGTTCCCCTGAGTTCATCGCCCTGCGACCCAAGGAGCCCGAGAAGGCAGGGTGTCAAGGAGGCAAGTGCGGGGCTGGGGCGGGATGGAGCGAAGCGACTGACACGGCCCCGCACGCCTTGACGCACTGGCAGCGAGGGCTACGGTCGCGGTCATGGGCGATGACGGGGAGCGGTGCGTAACGCAGTGGTTGCGGTCGCGCGAAAGGCCCGCGCGGGTAGCGCCTCATCGCGTAGCGAAGCGAAGCGACTGGACCGGGCGGCCCGCGCCGGGCGAAGCCCTGGAGCGGTCTCGTCACTATTTCCGGGACGGGGAATATGCAAGCGGCGTGACCGGCAACGCGGGGGCACGCCGCTTGCCACGGCCCGGCTGGATGCCTGCAGCGAAGGCCGCTGAAGCGGGACTGCCGCTAGGAACGCGCGAGCAGAAAGCCCGTCACTAGGGCGGGGGTGCGAGTGGGGTTGGATACGTTCATCGGTGAGCACCTCACGCTGCAAGGTCAAAGGCGATCGACAATTGCGCGCCGGACGTCGTCGCCTTGTGCGACCACGCTGCCCGCGCGGACTCCGGCAGGTCGCCGTATCGCACGGCACGTCGCAGCAGCTCCTCAATGTCGTAGTCGAGGTTCAGGCCGAGCCGATCCTTGAAGTCCGTGCGGCGAGCGATTTCATCGTGCTCACGTTGCTGACTGCGCGACAGGGTCAACGCGCCGTAGCTGAGATACCAGCGGTATCCGGCCGTGATCCCGCCAGGAGGAACGCCGCGGTCGTGCATTTCGGCAAGGCGCGCAGCTTCGAATTCCAGGATCATTTCGGCCGACTCTTCGTCGACCTCGAAACGCTGGCCCGTGGTGACCGCCCACGTGCTGAGACCGTCTTCGAAGTGCAGGATCTCCGGTGAGCACGGGGAATCCTCGGTCAACGCCTCGAACAGAGCGTCACGAAAACCCGTCCACTGGTCGGCCGACTCGTCCCAGTCCTTTCCGACGTGCAGGAACATCGGTTCCGGCATTCGCTTCGGCGGGAGGGCATCGATGACCGGCACCTCGTAGCTCTTGCCCAACACATAGATATCGCGGTAATCGGCCCAGATAGCCCACGGAGCTGCGAGGCCCTGAAGGGACTGCATCGCGTCGACAGCGATCATCGTCGTGAGCGGGAGCGTCTGGAATCGGGGCGTCTCCCCTGCGCGTGCGGCACGGATCTGTTCGTCGCGATCGATCGTCATCATGTAGCGCGTCAGCTCGCGAACGGTCCTGGCACCGAACGTATCTGGCTCGATGCAAATGAACCCCTCATGAATCCTGCGGCCGACCCAGTTGCGCCGCGTCCAGTCGTATCGGATCGCGCGGATGAACTTGTTCAGTCGGTTCAGCCCCCGCGCGTAGGCGTACCGATCCTCATCGAAGTTGATCATCTCCTCGAGCGAGCGGTCCTCTGCCTGCTGACAGGTCCAGCAGCCAGTACGAGCGTCGCAGTGGCCACGCCGCTTGCGCTTGCCTGCGCTCGCATCCTCGAACGTCAGGTCCGATACGATCGCGCAGCTGCTGTTGCCGGCGTGCGCATAGATGCGGGCCGTCTCCCGGAAGTCGGTGTAGGTCACACGAAGGCCGGAAGTCACTTCGCCGATGAATTCCCAGACATCCTCGGTCGTCCAGTAAGCGATCGGACACAGCGTGAGCTCCCCCTCGTTATTGCGCATCGGCGTATCAGCGCGATCCCCACGGGCCTGCATGCCGGCCTTGCGCTTTTCGCTTTCGGACAACCGACTGCCGAGGCACACTACAGGCTCCGCGTATCCCCTCTTCGCAGCGCTCCGATAGAGCCGGTTGCGAAAGACGCGGCTCGGTCCGATCTTGAGGCTTACAGAGCAGTCCGAATTAGTCCCCGCGTAGCTTGGCAATGCGCGACCGCTCAGGATTGTCACCTGCCAGGAAGCTGCCAGCGAGGGCGTCACGGTCTGCGCCTGAACCGTAAACCCGTGTGCTTTGCCGTACGCGCTCATCTTGGCCAGCTCCCGGCGCGCGTGTGCCACCATTTCAGGTGATTCAACCAGGGTATCGACAGTAACCACGCAGACGAGCGGCTTCCCGCCGGACGCCGCGTGCTGACGCGCGGCCTCCAGTGCGAGGGCCGCGACGACACCGCTGTCTTTCCCCGCACTGAACTGGCATACGACCATTCGATTCTCTTCGAATAGCGTCCGAAGCGCAGCAAGCGCCTGCTCGACACGTTGCTCCAGCGTCGGACGCACTTCATCATGAGTAAACATTTCGATCGTTTGCATGATTGCTCCATCCGCGTGGGTTGTGTCCGCCGGGCCGCTAGATTCGGAGTCCCGGCCTAGAGTGGTTCTGCAGAGTTGGCGGGCTGCGCTTCGCAGCTGCCGCCGTTCCACTGAGTTCGTCGTCCCGCGACGAAACGTGCGAGGGCCGGCGCCGGGTCAATGGGATACGCGTGGGGTGGTGCGGGATGGAGCGCAGCGACTGACACGGCCCCGCGCGCCTTGACGCGGCAAAGGCCTGAGCTACGGTCGCGGGAAGTGGACGGCGAACGAGGGGGACGGGGATGTCGGCAGCAGCTCACGCGCGAGGCTGAACGCCGCGCGGCGAGCGCCTTCTCGCGTAGCAAGCGGTAGCGCAGCGCAGCGACTTTTCAGGGGTTGAAGCGCAGGGCGACAGGCCTGCGTGCGGCTCAACGTCCGGCGCGCCGTTTGGTTGGACCGGCTTGCCGGGCCACGGCGCGGCGGCTGATGTGCGGGCAGGCACCGGCTCAGAACCGTGCCGAGATCCTCGGTTCAATCAGGCTGTAGAGGACAGCGCTTTGCTCGGCTGTGAGGCCGATGGTCAGCGCATGGTCGATACAACGGACCGCAAGGCTTCTCGTCTCAGGTTCAAGCGAACGGAGTGCGAAGAGGCTGCAAACCATGTCAGGGTGCACGATAGACGCGAGGACGTCGAGGAGCTGGTCATCCGAACCGGCAGTATCGGCCTGGAGAAGCGCGACCGCGTCGGAAATGGGCGAAGGAAGGGTAAGGTTCATGTGACGCCGAGTAGATGAGGTCGAAAGTATACTGGCCACGCGTCGAACTCACCACCGCTCACCCGCTTCCCGTAATCGCGTTGGCTTACAAATATGCTCACAGTGGCAAGTGATTAAAATTGTAAAAGCGTGTTGCACGACTGCGTGCTTCTGCGGTTTAATAGCGTCACCCCGATGGTTGGGGTACGAATGCAGTTCTCTTCCATGAAAAGGCAGTCGAAGGCCCGCGCAAGCGGGCCTTTGGCTTTCTGGCTTCGTGTAACGCCGTCTCCACGAGAGTCGATCGAGTCCGGCCGGCAGCCGCTGGCACGGGCGTACGAGGCTGCGACCCCACGCGATTGCGCGCCGATCGTCTTGCGGTCCGGCGCCCTGCCTGGGTCGAGATCCGAAGGCTCGGCAGCCTGTGGCTGGGCCGCAAAATAGCCTGATTGCGTGCGGCCGCACATTCCGTTCTCTCCGTCGGGGCACCTCTTCCCCTTCGCCCATGCCTTGCAGCCGTTCCTGCGGCCAGTACGCGGGCCAGGCGGGCTCGATTGGGCCAAGGGATGCGCCCCCTCCCTGCCGCACTCGGGGTAGAGGCTTGTGTACCGGTGGAGGTTCACGGCAAATGGCTCGCACACGAGCGCGTTGATTTACGGGGCGGTGAGCCGCCCCGTAAATCTTTTATCGCGCACTTAGGGATGCGCCGGGCCAGTGGCCCGGCGTAGCCCTTAGTGCCTGCCGCATGATGTGCCTGGTGGGAAGGTGGGGTTTCGTTTTCCAGCCCCTTTGGGGCCACGATTTAGTTTTGGGGGGTGGGGCCGGGTGGGTGGGGCCGGCTTTAGCCGGCGAACCCGGCCGGGGGGCGGAGCCCCCCTCATTGAGGGTGGAGCCGTCCCTGATCGCAGTTAAAACCAAGTTAAAAAATAAATGGTTAACCGCGCGCGCGTTTACGGTTCGCGGAGCGCAAGCCGGGCATGGCTTCCGGCGCCGTTGGGTGGTCCGATAGACGCCGTGACGGTGGTCTGATAGACGCGTCGGCGGTGGTCCGATAGACGCGTGTGGTGGTCCGATAGACGCCTGGCAGCGCGGGTTATCCACAAAATTGCATCGGGTGGCCCGATAGACGCGCGGGAAGTGGCTGAAAGTTCAGCGATTTCCGATTATGCACGCTGCATTGATGCGTCTGCTTACCTTGTGCCACAAGCGTTTCCAAGGAGCGGCAAAAATGCGGAGGTGGGGCGATAGACGCGCGCAGCGGTGGTCCGATCGACACTTTTCGCGGAAAAAAATCGCGTGTGTTGGTGGTCCGATAGACACTTGCTCGGGTGGCCCGAAAGACGCGTGGTTTTGGGGTTTTTCACTTTCCAGGGCAAGGGCGCGCGTCGGCGCCTTCTGCGCCGTGTCAGTGGTCTGATAGACGCGCCGATTGCAGCCTCCCCGCCGCTCAGAACAGCGAATCCTCGCCGTGTTCAACGGGAGTCTCGGCATCGACGGACCTGCGCCGCGGCGCCTTTGGAGCGGGCGCAACGGCCAGAGATTCAGGCGGTAGCAGCGACAGGAAGGTACGGGCGACCTCAGGATCTCGGCAGGCCAGCCAGTCGTCGTACTGGTCAGGACGCAGGATGACTACGCCACGCTTCTCGTTCGGGGTGCCGTCGGGTTTGAGATGCTTGTGGAATTGCCGCAGCAGGGGGTGCTGGTCTGCATTCACCGTGAGCATCGTGAAGGAATGGGAGATGCCCCCCTCCGGCTCGTCCCAGGCGCGCCACAAGCCTGCGACGGCAAGCGGCGCGCCGTCGGCAAGGCTGATTGCCCATCGCTCGGACTTTTGCTTCAACACCGCCTTGATGAGTTCGTCACGATTGGGGACGTCTAGATCGGGAAGCGGTGGGTATCGGGGCTCAAACACGCTTTCGGCCGGAACCAGGCAGAACTGGCAGGCCGACCAGAACTTCGCGAAATTCGGCTTCGAGCCAACCGTTTCGCTACGTGCGTTCATCGTGTCGAAGTCGCGCACATGGGGAGGGATGCGCTTGCGTGGCTTCATGCCGAACGTGCCGACCAGCGATTCGCGGCCGCCGTCGGCGCCACGCCGAATGATCGGAGCGGGATAGTCGCGATACGTCTCGTCCGGCCATTCCCCGAACGGCAGCTCGGTCTGGAAGTGCTCGGCGTACCGGCTGCGCCTCGTCGGGACGTAGTTCACGCACACGGTCCGTGCCCTCCTTCATCAGTCCGGAAATCATACTCCTGCACTGGCGGCCGCCGTTAGCTGGCTGTTTGGTCTGCCCCCAGAAGCCGATGTCAAATCCTCCTCGCACTTTCCCTCGCGTGCGCTAGAATGGAAAACCTGTACATTTATACAGTATTCTGATGCCGATGGACGCCGCTCTCGTCAATCCGGAACTGATCCACGCCTATCTGTGGACCTATACCCGTGGAGTACATAGTTTGAGGGCGAAAAGCGTGAAAGCGTTCTGCGGTGGGGTCGCCAAGGACTCTCCGTTTCGATGTATGCATACATCGAAATACATCGTTTCGGTTATCGGCTGTTCAGGCTCCGAGGATCTTTCGTATTGCACGCGCGAAGCCGACATCGAACACTGTCCGACCGTGTTCGTTCACGATCTCGCCATGGCTGCCTTCGTGTAAGCCATGTCTTTCGAGGTAGTCGGCAGAGACCGCCTTCCCCAGCGCTTCACGTTCTGAAGGAGTGAGCTGCGCGTTGTGGCCGTTTGTCGTTGTTGGCAACGCGATGGCGTCTCCTGACGCGCGCACCCCGATTGGGCGTCGATCCACGACGACTTGCGCGTTGGATTTCAGAAGGTTGACCTCGGCCCGGAGCTTGTCTCGTTCCCCGATGATTGCTTGCATGATGGAGCGGATCGCGGGGTCGTGAATACGCATGAGGTATTCGTGGCTTGCCAGCGGTTTCGATGGTCGAAGTGTCGGTGGCCCGGCATACGTCGCCCAGGCCGAAATCAGCTCGCGGTAGTCTGCCGATTGCATGTTGTAGAGGACGCGTCCCTTTAGGACGCCTTCCGCCTCGGCCAGGCGACCAATGGTTGAGAGAGAAAAATCGCGCGAGCCTGATTCCTGATGCCTGCGACAAATCTCGTGCAGCGCTTTTAGCCTAGCAAGCCGATGGGCACGACCACCCTTGGCGAGCAGCGTGCCGAGAAGCACGTTCGGGTGGTCGAATGTCGCGCTGTTCATGCTTGCGACTCGTCGATTCGTTGAGGCTTGCGCTTGAGCATGCCGGTGGCATTGCATTCCGGCAGAAACGTGGCGAAATCAATGCCAAATCGCTCGCTGAGACTCCGGCCGGCGTCCATCAGGTTGATGACCTGCCGCGTTCCCAGCACTGGATTAGCGGGGTTCATCTGCCGCGCGAGACGGCGCATGAATGCGTTGCCAACGCGGAGTTGTTCTTCTTCGCCCAGCGTCATGAAGACGGGCGCAAGGTGATCGCGATAAAGCACGGCATCGAGCAACTGACTACGACGGAATACTGCCTTGCCTGCATCGAGATCCGGATAGAGCTCGACATCGTCGCAAACTCCAGCGAGCTGAAGCAATTCCGATTCGGTCTCTTCGAACGCGATGTGCACATCGCTCGCGGTGCCCACCGCCACTAGTTGAGTAGAGTCTTCGACGGCCCGGTCGAGCGCAGCCTTGCAGCGCTCAATGAGCCGCCAACAAGCGGTGAGATCCTCCGCGAAGTCGTTAAATCGCTTCATCGATCCTTCCCACACGCGCTCAGCTTGCCGAAAGGCATCGAGATGAAGGAAGACCTCGCCAGCGTCTTCAGCGTCAGCCTTCTGCTTCTTTAGGTCAAGAAGCACGCGTTCATTCGCGAGGCAAGCATTGCGGGCCTCGTCGAAATGGTAGGCGATCGTGTTGAAGTGCGCGGCGAGCGATGGAAGGTAGTGAGGCTCCGTCACGAACCAGCGGCATCGAACGCAGTTGCGATTCCCTCCCGGAACGGGAGCGTGCTTTGCGTTGCCAACGGCAGTCCCCGGCAAAACCATCGGACCTCCGTTGTGGCATCCGCCAATCGAACGATTCTCCATCGAATCGCTGGCGTTTCCTCCAGCGAGGCAAAGGCCGTGGTGCATTGGCATCCAGCCCAACGCGTTTCTTGCCGCTGGATGCTCAGGGATTGCATCTGAAACACTGCTCACACTATTGCAGATCGCACTTCGGACAAGTTCGTCGTGTGCGGTATCGAGCAGAAAGTTCTGAATGCTCGCATTCTTATTTGCATCCAGGCGAGCCTTCGCATCGAGGAGGACGTCGCGAATATGGGTGGCTCCAGGCTTGGTGTAGTACAAGGTCATGACCAACCGGCTATGACCGACAAGCTTCTGCAGCACAGGGAACGGCACCTGTCCTTCCAAGGCCAGTGCAGTGACAAGGGAGACTCGCAAACTGTGAAGTGGGAACAACGTTCTCTTCTTGGACTGGGGCGGCAGCAGCCGAATCGGTGTTCCGTTGTGGTGAGTTTCGGAACGCCCGGCGAGCCGTGATTCGAATGCCTTCAGCAAATAGAACCAGCACGAATTGAGCGCCTGATCCTGAAGCGGAAAGTTACGCATTCGTGCCGTTGGATATTCTGGCAATCGGAAGAGAAAGCACGCGTCAGGATAGCGCGCCAACTGAAAATCAGTCTTGGCAATGATATGTCGACGATCAAGTTCTGCCCATGAGGTCCGACGCGAGATGGGGTTGTACTTCTCTTGCCAGTTGCGCAGCTTCTCGATCCAGTAGAAAACATTCTGGTGAAGCGCCCCGCCGTGCGTCCATGGCAGTAAATAGCCCTTCTCTGGCCCTGACTTAGAGACGTCGGCGGTCTTGTTCGTGTTGATATAGAGGATCGCCAGTGCGTTCTCGTTGTTGTTGCGATCATAGTCGCGCCGGAACACACCCTGCTGTAGCGGCCGAGATTCGCTTCCTTCTGCTATCTCGCTGCTGTTTCGCTCCCAACGTCCTGCCGCATAGCGCCAGGTGTCTGCCTCTCCGGAGTCAAGTACGCGGACCTGGCTAGTTCGTAAGGGCAAGATAAGCTTCACAAGCAGTGCAACCCATCGGACTGGACTCCACATCTGCAACACTTGACCACCGCGATAGTTTCGACTCAGCTTACGTATGCGCCAGACGCAATCCGGATCGTCGCGATCAATCTCGTCTTCAGTCACGTCGAGCCAATCAGGCGCGCTCGCACCCATATGGCCGATCTTGCTCCCGAGCGCACCATGTGCCCATTGCCAATCGCGAAAATGGGGTCCCGCCGCCAGCATCTGCCGAAGTTGGTCGATGTAGCCATAAGGCAGTGGTGAATAAACGCTCTCGCCGCGCTTCGGCAACCCCGCTTTCGACATACGACGTACCGGGTTGTGATAGCCCTGCATTAATACGGCGTTATCGTTTTTACCAATCTGACTGAAATGCCGAAGCAACACAAACTGCAGAAAAGCGTGGATAAGATTGTTCGCGCTGATGCCCCAAGGAGAGTCAGGACACGCCGTTCGGTGAAATTCTGGAACCTGTGTCGTTTGCGCCAGGAATACACTCGGGTCCAGCGGCAGGCTCTGCAGAATGAGGTAGCGCTCGAAGAAAGTCGATAGGGCCTGCAGCCTTTGGTGTAGACCATGCGTTTCCCCACCGAGCCACTCCAAGGCGAAGCCTCTCCAGGCTGCAAGTTCTGGATAGAACTCCACCACCCAGGTCAGGGTTGCATCCGAATCGCGTCGCATGCTGCGCTCGGTCCTTGCCGCCTTGCGACGCCCCTTGGGTTTAGTTGGAGAGGTCTTGTACATGTGTTTGCTCGGTCACGTGGAGATGTGGCTAGTCAGATGAACGGACCAAATCGGACAGAGGCGTCGTAAGAAGTCCATCCAGCCGGTGCGCCGCTTGCTGAAGTGCTTCTCGGGCTTCGCTAAAGCTTGCTTGTGTGTAGATCTCCTGGCTCTCGATCGATGCGTGATGCATGAAGCGGCGAATCATCGGCTTGTCGATTCCCGCGTGCTTCAAACGCTGGCCGTAGGCGTGTCGGTGCCCGTGCGGAGTTGTGCCAAGCGCCTTGCCAACTTCGAGGCCAATGCGTTTGCACGCGGCCGCGTGAGCCTTGTTGTACTGCGTGAGGGTGTATATCGCACCATAGGGTGCGCGCCGCAGGTTCACGAAAGCGAACGGATGATCCCGATCGAAATGCGCAAGCTGCTTCAGATAGCGATGCCAAAGTTCCAGAAACCCACTCGCCGTACTCCGGCACGAACCAGTACGCCTGCTTGTAGTACGGACCGTCGTGCATGCCGCCTTTCCAGCCAGCATGCCGACGGTCCATCAAGTCTGTACGCGGCACAAGGCCGAAGCGCTGGCCGAGGTATTCTGCTCGGTTCGATTTACGTGGTCGTCCTCGCTCGTCGCACCAGTCAGCAGGCGCGGCCCCGTAGTGCGGATGGTGGATGAGGACCTTGGCTTGACGCGGGTCCTGTGGATCTGGAAATACGTCCTGAACGTAAAGGTGAAAAGGCTCCGACTCTCGAAATCCCGCGCCATGGAGCAGTAGCGTGATCAAGATGCCACGATAGTCGTAACGATCGCCGTTGCGAAAGCCTTTGAA
>JGI24727J20361_100135_pt1 | contig 19136 bp, 16 predicted proteins | sample EPASupsiteSAE300_FD_20361 | JGI IMG/M metagenome (IMG submission 20361) | reverse complement strand
ATGGACTCGCCGGATTCGAACTTGCTGCGCGGAATGATCTTGCCGCGTGCGATCCCGGCCATATCCGGAATGATCGCTTCGATTTCGGTGACGCGGTTCTGTTTCAGGAAGTCGTCGATTTCATGCATGGTTATTCTCTCAGTTTTGGTGCGCGACCGGCTCAGGCATGCGTGGCAGCGGCGGATGCCGCGCCATAGCCGGCCTTGGTGCGCATTCGATCGCGGCAGGCGTCGCCGAAGGCGCGGAAGATCGCGGTGGAAAGCGCGTCGCTGGCATGCTTCCATTCCGGGTGCCACTGCACACCCAGCGCGAAGGCACGCGCATCTTTCACACTCACCGCTTCGATCAATCCATCAGGGGCGGTGGCTTCGGCCACCAATCCCACGCCCAGCCGCTCGACGCCCTGACCGTGCAATGAATTCACACGCGCTTCATTCGTGCCGCCGGCGAGGCGTTGCAACAAGCCGCCCTGCGTCAGCGTGATCGAATGCGACGGTGCGTATTGCACGTCGAGGTCGTCTTCCTTGTTCTCACGATGGTCGTTCAAGCCGGCCACCGCGTGAACGCTTTGATGCAACGTCCCGCCGAACACCACGTTCATTTCCTGGAAGCCCCGGCATACCGCCAGCACCGGCACACCCGCGGCGATCGCCGCGCGCAGCAGCGGCAGCGTCGTCGCATCGCGTGCGGCGTCGTGCAACGTGCCGGGCGCGCTGGGGTGGCCGCCGTAGCGGTGCGGCTCGACATTCGAATAGCTGCCGGTGAACAGCAGCCCGTCGACAGCGTCCAGAATGTCCGCGGTGGACTGACGCTCGCCGAGCGCCGGCACCAGCATGGCCAGCGCCTGTGAGCCGTCCACGATCGCGGCGATGTACTTTTCGCCGGTGACGTGCGATGGGTGAACTCCCATCATCGTTCTGTCGGCGCTGATGCCGACCAGGGGTTTGTTTCGCATAACTGATAGACGTGTGTGTTCCCCGCGGAACGCGGCATGAACAACGTTAAACACAGCGCGGCACGATTCCGCAGCCGGACGCGAGGCGTCAGGCCACCGGGGTAGTGCGGGCGGCTTTCGTCAACTGAACGCGCCGCGCGTGGTAATCAGGCTGGCCGTTCGATTCGCTCCGCTGCGGCGCGCAACGTCTCTGATCCGCGTGAAATGCACAGGCGGCAGACAGCACCGCACAGGCACGAACGCACGGCTCGATAGAGCGCGTTCACGCAAACGGATGAATCGAACGGCGAAAAAGGGGGAGGCGCTACGGCAGCAGCGAGGCGACTTCGTCCGTGCGCACAGCAATGAAGGCACGCGCGGAGATGGAGTTGTGACGTCGTACTGAACGACGGGACAGGATTGTGAAGACGGACAGGAAGCGGCGGAACGCAAGGCTGCCGTTGCTGCCGTCGGCGATGGCGCCGTCAGCGCGAGGACAACTCGCCTGACTTCGATTCCATCTCACCAAAGGGCCTCGGACTCTCACGATTACACTCTAATGTCTATTGAACGACTTGCTCAAAAACGCTCGGGGCGTTTAAAGAAACAGGACGCTGGGATGGTCGGAGCTACCGGTTGCGAAACTGCTTCGCTGCGCCACAAAACACATTCTCGTATCTCGTGACACCGGCATGACGACCGCCTGTGAACCATCGTATACGAGCCAATAATGCCGTCAAATCATTTTTATAAAAGATTTATCAGGGCTTTCCCGGGGGTGTCATAAGAATACCCAGGCATGGGAACATTCGTTGCGGCTACTATATTTCGGAAGCCTTTCAGGGGTTTTCCCCAGCGGCGCGAAGATTAAAGTGATTAGAATATTCAACACTCGCGGGCAACTGTTGCCCGAGTCCACGGGTTCCGATCGTCTTCCATGTCAGAGAATTCAGCGATGTCTATTGAAGTAGCAACCCGTCTGCAATACATCCGTAAGAAGAATGGCCTGTCTCAGCGTGAACTGGCAAAACGGGCGGGGGTGACCAATGGCACGATTTCGCTGATTGAACAGAACCGCGTGAGTCCATCGGTCGGGTCGTTGAAGAAACTGCTCGAATGCATACCGATGAGTCTCGCCGAGTTCTTCACCTTTGAAGTCGAGGCGGAGCGTTCGGTTGTATCGCGGCGCGCCGACATGCCGAATCTCGGTAACGAGTCGATCGAGTTCTATCTTGCGGGCTCCAGTGTGAAAGACCGCAACATGGGCATTCTGCGTGAGGTCTATCAGCCGCTGTCCGACACGGGGCCGGAAATGCTGGAGCACGAGGGGCACGAGGGCGGAGTGGTGGTCAGCGGTCAGATCGAACTGACGGTGGACGGCGTCACGTGGCTGCTCGACCCTGGTGACAGCTATTACTTCGAAAGCCGCCTGCCGCATCGTTTTCGCAATCCCAGCGCGGAGCATCTCTGCGAGATCGTGTCGGCCAACTCGCCGCCCACGTTCTAAAGACTCCGCGCCAACGCGCCGCGACGCAGTTTCAAGCCGCCTGAGGTCGATGCCGGCGTGCGTCGAGCGCATAACATTGAGGCATCCTGATGGACAAGAAATCTCTCGCCTTCTGGCAAGACAAAGCCGCTACGCTTTCTATCGAAGGTCGTGCGTTTATCGACGGCGAATACCGTGCTGCCGCGGGCGGCCGTACGTTCGACTGCCTGAGCCCGATCGACGGCAGGCTGCTTGCCAAAGTCGCCGACAGTGGCGCGGCGGATGTCGACGCCGCCGTGGCGGCCGCGCGCCGCGCGTTTGATGCCGGCGTGTGGTCGGACCTCAATCCACGCAAGCGCAAGGCGATTCTGTTGCGCTGGGCGGCGTCGATCCGCGAACACATGGATGAACTCGCGCTGCTCGAAACGCTGGACGCAGGCAAGCCGATTGCCGACACGACCACGGTGGACGTGCCAGGTGCGGCGTACTGCGTCGAGTGGTTTGCCGAAGCAATCGACAAGGTCGGCGGCGAAGTCGCGCCGGCCGATCATCACCTGGTGGGTCTCGTCACACGCGAGCCGATAGGCGTGGTTGCCGCGGTGGTGCCGTGGAATTTTCCGATCTTGATGGCTTCCTGGAAGTTCGGCCCGGCGCTCGCCGCGGGCAACAGCGTCGTGCTCAAGCCTTCGGAGAAATCGCCGCTCACCGCGATTCGCCTCGCCCAGCTCGCACTGGACGCCGGTATTCCCGCCGGTGTGTTCAACGTGGTGCCGGGCGCGGGCGAGCCTGGCAAGCTGCTGGCGCTGCATCAGGACGTCGACTGTCTCGCCTTCACCGGTTCGACCAACGTCGGCAAGCTGATCATGCAGTACGCCGGTCAGTCGAATCTGAAGCGCGTCTGGCTCGAACTCGGCGGCAAGTCGCCGAACATCGTGATGCCCGACTGCCCCGACCTCGATCGCGCGGCGAATGCGGCGGCCGGTGCGATCTTCTACAACATGGGCGAAATGTGCACCGCCGGTTCCCGCCTGCTCGTCCATCGCGACATCAAGGAGGTGTTCCTCGACAAGCTGATCGCCGCCGCGCGTAGCTATACACCGGGCAACCCGCTCGATCCGCAAACCTCGATGGGCGCGATCGTCGACAACGTGCAGCTCGAACGCGTGCTCGGCTATATCGAAGTGGGCCGTGCCGAAGCAAAGCTGTTGCTGGGTGGATCGCGGGTCAGGCAGGAGACCGGCGGTTTCTATATCGAACCGACCATCTTCGAGATTCCGGCTGCCGGGGCCAAAGTTGCGCGCGAGGAAATCTTCGGGCCGGTGTTGTCGGTGATCACGTTCGACACGGTCGAAGAGGCGATCAGGATTGCTAACGATAGCGAGTATGGTCTTGCCGCCGCATTGTGGACCTCGAACCTCACCACCGCGCATGAAGTGTCGCGCAAGCTGCGTGCCGGCACGGTATGGGTCAACTGCTATGACGAAGGTGGGGATATGAACTTCCCGTTCGGCGGCTACAAGCAATCGGGCAACGGACGCGACAAGTCGTTGCACGCGCTGGAGAAGTACACCGAGCTGAAGTCCACGCTCGTTCGGCTGCGCTAAAGGATTCGCAAGCCAGCGCGGCGGCTTGCAGGAATGCAGCCGCCGCGTTCCCAATGAATCCGGGGCCGGACGTTGCACACATCACCTGGAAGCCCCGTGTGCAACGCCGGCATGTTTATCAGGTATCAGGTCATCCATGACTGAACTCATCTACGGCGACGGTGCGATCCGTCGTGCGTCGCTTTATGGCTCGTCGATCGAGAACACCTATGCGGGTGTGTTGTCGTTCATGCGCCGCAAGTACACTCGCGAACTCGACGGCGTCGACGTCGTGGTCTCCGGCGTGCCGCTCGATCTGGCTACCACGTTCCGCTCGGGCGCGCGTCTCGGCCCGGCGGCAGTGCGCGCGGCGAGCGTGCAGTTGTCAGAGTTGCATCCGTATCCGTGGGGTTTCAATCCGTTCGACGATCTCGCCGTGACGGATTACGGCGATTGCTGGTTCGACGCGCACAATCCCATGACGATCAAGGAATCGATCGTCGAGCATGCGCGTACGATTCTGCGTTCGAACGCAAAGATGCTGACACTCGGCGGCGATCACTACATTACGTATCCGCTGCTGATCGCGCATGCGGAGAAGTACGGCAAGCCGCTTTCACTGATCCATTTCGACGCTCACTGCGATACCTGGGCCGACGACAGCCCGGATAGCCTGAATCACGGCTCGATGTTCTACAAGGCGGTGAAAGACGGCCTGATCGATCCGAAGACCTCGGTGCAGGTCGGTATTCGCACATGGAACGACGACTTCATGGGGATCAACATCCTCGACGCCGCGTGGGTCCACGAACACGGCACGCGCGCGGCGGTGGAGCGGATCACGTCGATTGTCGGCGAGCGGCCCGCGTATCTGACCTTCGATATCGACTGTCTCGATCCGGCCTTCGCGCCAGGCACGGGTACGCCGGTGGCGGGCGGTTTGTCGTCGGCACAGGGGTTGGCCATTGTGCGCGGGCTCGGCGCGTTGAATCTGGTGGGCGCGGATGTGGTGGAAGTGGCGCCCGCTTACGACCAGAGCGAGATCACGGCGATCGCCGCCGCGCATATTGCCTGCGATCTGTTGTGTCTTTGGCGGCAGCGGAAAGTGGCTGAACACGTGGTTGAACAGGCAACTGAACGTTAGGCACTTCAGTTGAACTGAAGAGGTTTGAAACGGAACCGGCGCAGTGCAGGCTCAGCCCATCGACGACGATCGATCGGGTTGACGCCTGCCTTCGCGCAAGCCGAGCGTATAGGCGACGAGTGTGCCACTCATGATCGCCAGTTGCCACATCAGCATATCGCTGCCGCGCGCTTTCATGGCGAAACCGGCGATAAGCGGCCCCACGATCGAACTCGCGGTGAAGGTGATCGACACCAGCCGCATGTTGCGCGTGAGCGCGGCTTTGTCGCTGCAGGCCGCGGCAATCATGCCGAGCGTGATGTACGCGCTGTTCATGCCGCCGAGCAGCAATGCGCTCGCGTCCGCGAGCCACGAGGCGGGCGCGGCGAGCGCGAAACCGAAGATCGCCAGCGTGCTGAGCGCGGCGCAGACGATCACCGTGGCAGCCAGACCCGCGCGATCGGCGAACCAGCCGACCGGAAATTGCAGCGCCATGCCGCCGATACCGAATAACGTGAGGAGCGTGGCCGTTTGCGTGGTGCTGAGGCCGTGAGCATCGGCAAAGAGCGGGAAGAGGCCGTAGAGCGCGCCATCGCCGATGCCGCCCGCGGCGACGACCACCATGCCGAGGCTGACCAGCGGGCCGATCGGGACGCGTTTTGCAACGCTATGTTTTTCAGCCCTGCTGCTTCGCGCAGACTGGGCTGCGCCGGTAGCCGGCCGCGCATCGTCCGATGCGGTTAGCCACAGCGGCAGGGCCGCTGCGAAGGTGAAGGCCGCGCCGGCCGCGAACGTAATGCGTCCGTCGACCGCGCACCACACCGCCAATGCCGGGCCGATCACGCCTGCGCTGGCAATCAGCGCTTCGTGCACGCCGACTACACGTCCACTCGATTCAGCCGGCACCAGCCGATAGAGCCACGTTTCATTGGCGATCCAGCGCAAGCCGATACCGAAGCCGGTCAACAGGCCAGGTACGAGCCATAACGGCCAGCCCAGCGAGCTCATCGTGGCGAACGCAAGCACCGTGGCGGCGAGACCCAGTGACACCGTGCGCTTTGCCCCGATACGCTCCACCAGCCACGGCGCGATCAGCAGGCCGGCCAGCATGCCAGTCCATTGCGAAGCGGAGAACAGGCCCGCGCGCGGTGCGTCGAGGCCCTGATGGGCCAGCCACACCGGCAGCACCATGAAGCCGATGCCGAACTGACCGATCTGCGAGAGTGCTGAGACCGCGGTCAGCGCCGCGATCGCCGGCCAGCGTACCGGCGCGGCGGCACTCATCGACAGCTCTGCGCGGGCATCGGCAGACCCTGTTCGCGGCATTCGACGGGGCAGCCGGCTTTCAGGCAGGGGCCGTCGTCGCAGAGGCGGCATAGTTGCATGGCGTGTGCGGGATCGCGGGTCTCGTGCCACAGGATCTTGATCAGCAGGTTTTCGAACACCTCGCGCTCACGCTCGTCCAACTGCCCGACGATCCGTTGGAGTATCCGGTCGCGCGCCGATTGCAGACGTTTGACTTCGCGCTTGCCGGACGCCGTCAAGGCAAGCGCGACGGAACGCTTATCCGCACCCGTTTTCTTTTCGACGAGCGCTGCCTCCACCAGACCTGCGACTGCGCGCACCGCAGCCGGATGCGAAAGATCGACCGCTTCACGCAGCACTTCGATGGATGAATCGGGATACTGACCGATCGCGTTGAGCATGGCGCGGGCCGTGGAACCCGCCAGTGCCGGCTCGGTAGGCTGCGCGTTCATTTCGTCCGTGACCAGCAGGGCGAGCACGCCAAGCAGATTTTCTGTGCGCTGCGTCATGGGGATGCCTCAATGTGTGCAATGTGCATATATGTATGTTGCACACATTGGAGGCGGCGCGCAAGCGGTTTTTTTATGCAGCGAGCCCGGGCTTGCGGCGCGCGTTTAATGGCCTGCGGCGGGGGCAACCATCGTCACTTCGCCAATCTCGCCCTCACGGTGTACTCGCCTTCTTCGCCCGTGTCTTCCGTCATATGAGCCATCGCCGTCTCGAAGTCGGGCGGCAGCGGCTCGACCGGATAGCCGCGCTTTTCCCATGCGTCGAGACCGCCCTTGAGCGCGCGGACGTGGTGGATGTTCTTCCGGTGCAGTTGATTGACGATCCGCTTGGCCGTTGCTTCGTTAGGGCAGACGCAATAAACGACAATCGGCCGCTTCAGTAACTCGGGATCCAGCGGCTCCGGCGAATCGAGGTCGAGCAACTGCGCACCCGCGATCCGGTGCGATTCTTTCGCGCGTATGCTGCGTGGCCGCGCGTCGAGGATCAGTGGTGGCTCATTGGATTTCATCAACTCGTCGAGTTGATCCGGCGAGATGCGCACGTGCGCGAGCCAGCGTCGAAATTGCCAGCGGCGTACGCAGCGATAGAGGAGTGCGACAACGAAGATCGCCGCGAATGCGTCGAAAATCGTGCCGCCGTTATGGCGCACGAGCAGTACGAGTTGCACGATCTGATCATGCAGTGCCGCGCCGCCGATCACCCAGACGCTGGCCCACAAGGCCGCGCCGATAAAATCCCACAGCAGAAATACACCGACACTGATGGGTGTGGTGCCGAGCAGCGGCGCCGAGACCAGGCCGAGGCCGGGCAGGAACTTCGCGACGGTGAGAATCGGCGCGCCGTACCGCTCATAAGTGTTGCGGGCGACACGCACGGTGGTGTCGAGCGAGAGCGAGAAGCGCACCAGTTGATTCAGCAGGCGCCGGCCGTACGTCCGCCCGGTGAAGAACCATAGCGTGTCCGCGATCAGGGTTGCGCCGACAGCGGCGCCCACGACGCTGGCGTAAGTGGTCTGTCCCATTGCGGCCATGGTTCCGCCGAGGATCAGCATCGGCGCCGCTGGAATCGGCAGGCCCAGTTGCGTGACGAGTACGCTCATGAAGACGGCCCATACGCCCAGCGAGGGTGGAATCGCAACCGGAAAATGCCACACAACCACGCTCCTCTTGATACCCTGGAAGGATTTGAAGCAGTCGGCGCCGAGTCCCTGCTCAGGTTTCCGCTCGGTTCCTGCTCAGTCGGCGTGCGCTGCGAATACGTCACGCATTGCTACTTCCTGCCGGACGGCGGGAAACGGGATGAGGCAGCACGTTCAACCGGCCGCCGCGCCTGCAGCCGCGCACCTTGTGGATTTAAGCACAGGTTTGTGAAAAGACGCTGCGAAGCGGGCTGAACACCCGCGGAAATTCAAGGGGGCGGGGCGGCCACATGTGCCGCCCCGCCGCCGAGCAACCGGTCCCTGTCGCTCATTAGCGCAGCGCGCAAACGCGGCGTTGCGAAATCGATAAAACTGCGGGTTTTCAGCGGCAATGGCCCTTGTCCCGCGTGCATGAGGCTCACCGGTATCGGTTCGGGTTCAAATTCCCGCAGCACCAGTTGCAGCTTGCCTTCTTCGACGGCCCGCGCGGCCTGGTATGAAAGCACGTGGGTGAGGCCCACACCGGCGACAGCCGCATCGATGGCGGCCTCAGCATTATTGACGGACAGCCGTGGATGGACCGGCACGGCCTGCTGTTTCGCGCCGCGCGGCGCGAAGGTCCAGATCGGCCCGGACGGCAGCGAGTCGACATTGATGCAGGCAAAGCGGGCGAGATCGGCGGGGCTTTCCGGTACGCCGGCTTGCGCGAGGTAACGTGGGCTCGCGCACACCACCCGGCAGACCGTGCCGACCTGGGTCGCGACCATGCTGCTGTCCGGCAGTTTGCCGATGCGCAGGGCAACGTCGATATGTTCGTCGAGCAGATGCAGCGTGCGGTCAGCCAGAACCAGACGCACGGCGATCTGCGGGAAGGTCGCGAGGAAGTCGTTGATGATGGGCAGCAGGTGCAGGCGTCCGAACACCATCGGTGCTGTGACGACGAGTTCGCCGCGCGGCGTGCTGTACTCGCCCGCCGCCGCGCTTTCAGCTTCGTTCACCTGTTCGAGGATCTGCTTGCAGGCGGCGAGGTAGGCCTCGCCCGCGTCGGTCAAGGTCAGCTTGCGGGTGGAACGCACCAGCAGCCGCACGTTCAGATGCGCCTCCAGTTCCGCCACCTTGCGGCTGACGGTGGGCAGCGGCGTCCCCAGTTTGCGGCTCGCGGCCGAAAAACTGCCGGTCTCCACCGCGGCCACCAGAATTGACATTGCCTCCAGACGATCCATGGATCCTCTCGGTCTTCGAGAATTAATCCAGCGAAAATACAGGAATACATGGACGTCTGGAAGGCGGGTTATGGGAATGCGCGTCGCGCAACTGTGTTTCGCGGCCCGGTTGCTACAATCGCCGCATAGACAGAGACAACGGAGACACCGCATGGCAACGCTTCAGCCGATCAGCCGCTACCCCGTGCCCGAACCGGGCGAATGGCCGGACGATATCCGGGCGCGCATCCTTGAAGTGCAGGAGAAAGCGGGTTTTGTTCCAAACGTGTTTTTGACGTTGGCGCACCGGCCGGACGAATTCCGCGCGTTTTTTGCGTACCACGACGCGTTGATGCTGAAAGAGGGCGGCTTAAGCAAAGGCGAGCGCGAGATGATCGTGGTCGCCACGAGCGCAGTGAATCAGTGCCTGTACTGCGTGGTCGCGCACGGCGCGATTCTGCGCATTTACGAAAAGGCGCCGCTACTGGCGGATCAGGTGGCCGTCAATCATCGCAAGGCGGATATCACGGCGCGCCAGGCGGCGATGCTCGACTTTGCCCTGAAGGTTTGCCGTGACTCCGGCGCGGTCGGCGATGCCGATTTTCAGATCTTGCGGGAGCATGGTTTTTCCGATGAAGACGTGTGGGATATCGCGGCCATCACGGCATTCTTCGGTTTGTCGAACCGGATGGCCAACGTCATTTCCATGCGCCCGAACGACGAGTTCTATTTGATGGGGCGCGTGCCGAAAGCAGCGGCGGATGCGCCACGCAAATAGCCTCGGAGTGCTTGCCGCGGGTCCGCGGCTGACAGGCGGCGAGCGGTTGCGTGTTCACGCACGCTTGCCTCTACGTCTACGCGCTCGCCTATGCGCCCGCCGGCTCGGCCCTGATGGCCGGCGTACCGACCGTCCTGTCGTCGATCGGGAAATGCAGCATCGCGGCGATGAGTCCGGCGACCATCGTGGCTTCCCACAGCAGCGAATAGGAGCCGGTCAGATCGAACACCAGGCCACCTAGCCACGCGCCGAGAAACGAGCCGATCTGGTGGCTCAGAAAGCAGACCCCAAAGAGGCTGCCGAGGTGCCGCGTGCCGAAAACTTTTGCCACGAGCCCGCTCGTAAGCGGCACGGTTCCGAGCCAGGTGAGCCCCATCACGGCCGCAAAGATGACGACCGACGCGGAGGTTTTCGGCAGCAGGAAGAACGCGCCGATCGTCACGCTTCGAATCAGGTAGAGCCAGCCGAGCACATGGTGCTGCCGGAAGCGGCCGCCGAGCCAGCCGCATCCCCAACTGCCCGCCATGTTGAACAGGCCGATCAGTGCCAGCGCCGTGGCGCCCAGTCCGATCGGCATATGACAGAGCGTCAGATATTCAGGCAGATGGGTGGCGATGAACGCGAGTTGAAATCCACAGGTGAAGAAGCCGAGTGTGAGAAGCAGGTAGCCGCGATGCCGCATGGCCTGGCCGAGCACCTTGCGAAGCGGTGCGGCGGGTGGCTCCTGAACGAACGTGCCGACACGCTGGCGCCGATCGAGCGCCATGCCGAGCGGTGCGACGAGCAGCATCAGAAAAGCCAGCGCGAACAGCGAGGTGGCGATACCGGCACTGAGGCGGATGCTCTGCGTGAGCGGAATCATCAACACCTGGCCTGCCGAGCCGCCCGCGCTGACAAGACCCATCGCCATGCTGCGTTTTTCGGGCGAGGCGACGCGGCCGACCGCCGGCAACACCACGCCGAACGTCGTGCAACTGACACCGATCCCGACCAGCAGGCCCATGCCGACGATCAGCATTGGGCCGGACGGCGCGACTGCCGCGATACCCAGGCCGGCGGCGAACGTCGTCGCACCGAACGCGACTACCGGCGCCGAGCCGTAGCGGTCGGCGGCGGCGCCCGCGAACGGTTGCGCGAAACCCCACACCAGATTGTGCAGCGCGATGGCGAAAGCGATCAGCGTGACGGGTAGGCCGCGATCGAACGAAAATGGCCCGATGAAGAGGCCGAAGGTCTGCCGGATACCCATTGCGGCGCTCAGAATCAGCGCGCCGGCGATGATCACGAGCGTCGTGTGGCTCAGCGGGAAGGCGAAGCGTTTGCTATTGGCGGTGGACATGGTTCTGATCTCCTTCGACACCATGGTCGCAGCGAGCGTCAGACGCGGCAAAGGAAATGATTTTGACGACAGGTGAGTGTGGCTCACCTGTTCGGGGTGACGTCGCGGTTCAGAGATTCGTAGATTTAGCGCTTCGGAGATTCAGCGATTCAGCGATAGGGGTGAGGCGGTTCAGTGACTTCGCTACCGGACGGATTGGCGAATTGCGCTGCCTCGCCGAGCAGCCACTGTTTGAAGTCGAGCAATTCCGGGCGATGCGCCGCGCTATCCGCGTCTTGCGCGCTCACGAGCCAATACGCGTTGGCTGAGGCGATGGTTTGTGGACAGGCCTCGACCAGTGCGCCGCTTGCCAGATCGCGGTCCATCAGCGGACGTCTGCCGAGCGCGACGCCGAGACCCATGCTTGCGGCTTCGAAAGCGAGCTGGATCGTGTCGACGCGCAACCCGTCGCTGAGGTCGACGGGGTCGCCATCGACGGGGTCGCCCTCGACGGCGACACCGTCGAGCCACGCCTGCCAGTCCTCGCTGGCTGAGTTCACGTGAATGAGTGTCGCGCGGCGCAGATCGAGATGCCCGTGCCCGTTGCGCAGATTGTCCAGATAGGCGGGACTGCACACCGGCACGAGGCGTTCGCCGAACAGACGGGTCCAGGCGGTTCCCGCGACCGGGGCACGGCTCAGGCGAATGGCGAAATCGAAACCGTCGACGGGAAAACCGACCTGACGATGCGATGTGTCGACGGTGATGTTCGCGTCCGGCCAGCGCGAGCGAAACGCGCCGAGGCGCGGCAGCAGCCAGCGCGAGGCTAGCGTGGGCGCGCAACTTAGCGCGATCGGGCGATTCGCGCGGTGGTTCGGCAGGCGCTGCGTGCCGATTGCGATCAGCGAAAACGCTTCGGATACGTACGACAGGTAATCGGCGCCCGCTGCCGTAAGCGAAATGCCACGCGGCTGGCGCGCGAACAGTTCCACACCGAGCGACTGCTCGAGGCCAACGATGCCGTGACTGATCGCGCTAGGCGTGACGTTCAACTCGGCGGCGGCGAGCTTGAAACTCTGATGCCTGCCGGCCGCCTCGAAGAAGCGAAGCGCGGGCAGAGGTGGCAGACGAAGCGGCATGGTGCATCCCCAAGGCGGCGGGCGCCGTAATAACGGTGACGGTGCAAGAGCGCGTCGATGCGCGCGGGTTGATTCGCGAAAGGATACCTTGCAATAGGGTTTCGATTGTCAGCCGAGGGGCGGCTACGGCTTGCCACGGTCTTGTCCGTTTGTCGAACGGCGGTGCCCGGATGCGGTCGCGGACACGGCGGACGGCGCGCAGAAAATTTCATCGATAGTGTCGATTTGCCGGCACGCCGTTCGTCGTCGCTCTATGAGGGCAAAAAAATGCGCGCTTGCCGTCCGCCGCAATCGTGCCCTTTATCCTTTTTTTCGTGAGAGGAGGTGGCTGATGAGCAATGTAGACCCATCCGCATCAACGCTGAAACCGGCCCGCCTGCTGGCCGACTCGCCGCGCCGGTTTCCCGGCGAGAGTACGGAATATCGCCGTGCCCGCAACGATCTGTTGGCCGAGGAAATCGAGTTGCGCCGCCACATCGAACGCGTGGCCGTGCAGCGCCGCGCGCTGCCGCCCGGCGGGGTCGTGCCGCAGGATTATCGCTTCGAGGGCGAAGCGGGCATGGTCACGCTAGCGGAGATGTTCGGCGCGCACGACGCGCTCGTCACCTACAACTGGATGTACGGCCCGCAGCGCGCGCGGCCCTGTCCGATGTGCACTTCGCTGCTGAACGCTTACGACGGTGAAATGCCCGACATCCTGCAACGCGTCGCTTTTGCCGTGATCGGGCGCTCGCCGATCGACAAGCTGGTGGCATTCAAGAAAGAGCGCGGCTGGCGGCATCTGCGGCTGTATTCGTCGAATGGCAATACTTTTAACCGCGACTACGCCGACGAAGATCCGGACGGCGGCGATGTTCCCGCCTTCAACGTGTTCACGCGTTCAGGCAGCACGGTGCGGCACTTCTGGGGCGCGGAGATGGGGCCGTGGACCGCGGACCCCGGTCAGGATCCGCGCGGCGCCCCCGACGTGATGCCGATCTGGACGGTGCTCGACATGACGCCCGGCGGCCGTGGCAGCGACTGGTATCCGAAGCTGGAATACGACACCGTGCCGCGCTAGTCGCGCGTGGGGCATGCGTGGGGCATCTGACGCGCATCGCGCTGATTCTCGCAAAGCAGGTGTAGGCGAGCGTTGTTCACGTCGCAAGAACGTGACTCTGCGCGCGCGCCGCCTCCAGGTAGGTCGGCACCGCGCTCGCCCGCATCGGCCTGCCGAACAGATAGCCCTGCATGGCGCGAGCGCCCAGCGCCTTGACGACGTCCGCTTGCGATGAGGTTTCGAGTCCTTCGACGATGCATTCGAGTCCGAGGTTTCTGCACAGGTCGAGCACGGACTTGACGATCTTCTTCGATGCGCTATTGGAATCCACATCGGTCATGAAGCTGCGGTCGATCTTGATCGTATCGAAAGGCAGGCGATGCACGTAGCTGAGGCTTGAATAACCGGTGCCGAAATCGTCGAGCGAGACGCGGCAGCCGGCTTGCTTGATCATCGTGAGCGAGCTGTGGGCCTGCTCGAAATCGCGCGTGACCGCGGTTTCCGTGATCTCGAAGTTGACATGGTGCGCGGGCACGCCGCTGGCCAGCACGATATCGACCAGACGGCGGGCGCGCGGCGAAGTCGAAATATCGATCGCGGAGAGATTGAACGACAGATAGAGATCGGACGGCCAGCGCGATACTTCATCGAGTGCCTTGCGCAGCAGCACTTCGGTGACGCGCAGAATCAGATCGGTACGCTCGGCAATCCGAATGAATTCCTCCGGCTTGACCGCGCCTAGCCGCTCGTTGTGCCATCGCCCGAGCGCCTCCATGCCGATCGTGCGTTGCGAGTGCGCGTCGTAAATCGGCTGAAACTCAAGGAACAGTTCGGATTCCAGGTTCGCATGGCGCAGTTCCTGGGCGACGAGACTCGAGCGCCGGATCCGCGTTTCGTGTTCGGTCGAGAAGATCACCGGCGTGCCGCGACGGCCTTCCTTGCCGACGTACAAGGCCGCGTCGGCGCGCTCGAAAACCTGCTGCACTGTCGTGCCCGCTTCAGGAAATGCGGCCCAACCGATCGTTCCTGTCAGTTCGGCAACGTTGCCGGCTACCCGATACGGCTGGCTGAGCGTTTCGCAGATACGCTCGCCCAACTCGACGAGTGTCTCGTTCGCCAGTTTGTGCTGAGCCAGCACGCCGAATTCGTCACCGCCCAGGCGCGCGAAGAAGATGCCGGGCTCGGCCAGCGCCAGCAGGCGTACGCCGACTTCCTGCAGCACGAGATCGCCGCTTGCATGTCCGTAGATGTCGTTGACCTGTTTGAAGCCGTCGAGATCGATCAGTCCGACATTGAAACCGCCGCCGATGCCAAGCGCCTGTTCCGATAGCGCGCGCAGCGAGGCGAAGAAGCTGCGCCGGTTGGGCAGGTCGGTCAGGCTGTCGATGCTCGCGAGCCGGAAATTGTCGTCGCTGAGTCTTTGCGTGTTCTGCTGGCTCACCTGCAATTCGTGCTGCGCGTGCACCACACCGACAAAATTCCGGTAATAGAGTTCGATGATGAAGGCGAGCGCGACGCCGACCAGCATCATGTCGACCGCCATCGCGATGAAGACAGACGAACCCGTGGCAACGAGAAACGTCGAAAAGCTTAGGATGACGATTGAAAGCGGAAGCAACGCGGCCGCTCGCAGATGGTTCAGGCAGAACACGCAGCCGATCACCGTCGTCGCCATGTAGAACGCGACGTGTGCCTGCTCATAGGGCGAGCCGTAGGAAAACAGTAGCAGTGACCAACTGCTGAAGGCGACGCCGAAGATACCCGAGAGCCAGATCAGCTTGCGCAGTTCGAGCACGGCCTGCGCGTGCGTCAGCGTCCGGTGCCGGACACGCCACCAGCGCACGCAACGGATGATGCACAGTGCGCAAAGCGCCCCAGGACAATAGATCGACAACCATGCGGGTGCCGACGCCAGATGCGTAACGGCGACCGCCAGCGTGTTCACGAGCAGAATGAAATAGAGCAGCGGAACCTGGCGGCTGAATGCCTGGAGTTGCGCGCGTACGAGTTCAGGGTCGCTTCTCGCGACCGACAGCGCCTCCCTCAATCTGGTTAATCGAACCATTCCCGTCCTTGTAACGTTTGCGCCGCACACGCAGCTTTGTATATCGGCGGCGTAGCGCCAAACCTTGAGGGCGTTTTCACGGGAAAAAAGCGCGCGCCAGGATTGGGCGGTAAATACGCCCGGAGGGCCGCGCAGGTTTGAGTCATTTGTGCTGCATCAATCTACGCACGAGCCGTTGGTTTTCGGCGCCGGGAATGGGCGGATTCGTCGTGCCGGCCTGCCCGGCGCGGGCGATATCACAGGACGGAGCGGTGGCGCGGGACCATGCGACGAGCGTTGCGCATGTTGCAATATGGAGAATTTTCATTGTTTTAATCTTCCCGGATTTTTTTATTACTGAGCGCGCATGGTGCTGAATGTCGAATCTCTACGATCCACCATAACATAGTAAAAAAGCATGGCGGCGATCACTTTGCCGACCCTAAAGCACTGAAATTGCAACGGATTGTGATACGGCGTGAGGCACTGTAAAGCGGGAGAAATGCGTAAGCGCGCGATTCTTATAGGACTTTGGCGCAAAAAAACGTCAAATTGCCGCTGGGCGGGCGATACAAGGCTTACATCCAACGTTTGCGCGAATATGCGCCTATGCGTTAGTGTGTCGGTCCCGGCGCAACAGATGTGGCGCCGGTTCCATGATTACCATACGGGAAGTGCTATGAACAAACAGGAACTGATTGATGCAGTCGCCGCAGCGACGGGCGAAAGCAAAGCGGCCACCGGCCAAACCATCGACGCTATCGTCGAAGCGGTGACCAAAGCCGTGGTGGGTGGCGATACGGTGCAACTGGTCGGTTTCGGTTCTTTCTCGACCGGCGCGCGCGCAGCACGCGTGGGCCGCAATCCGTCGACCGGTGCCGAAATCCAGATCGCCGCAGCCAAGACGGTGAAGTTCACCGCCGGCAAGGCATTCAAGGAAGCCGTCAACGCGTCGTAATGCAACGCGCCTCGCGCCGGAGCATCCACGCGGGTTGTTGTAACGCGCGGCGTCCGATGCATCGGGTGTGAGGAATCACGCGCTGCCTGACCCCGTGAGCGTGTTTAATCGGTGGTTAGTGCGGCGCGTGTGGCGCTGGTTGCCTGGACGTTGCCTGGACGTGGAGCGGGCATGAGTTGCGCGCTGACGTTCATGCCGTCGTTGCTTGCTTCTGATTTTGCGTCATGCACGCTCGCCTCCTCGCCGTTAGTTCCGGTTACCGGTTGGGCGAGATCGTGCAGGCCACGTTGGCGAGTTCAGCCCGCGCGCCGTTTTCGGGTTGCTTCGGCCAGCGTTGCCAGCACCGGCTCGGTTTGCGCCCAGCTCACGCAGGCGTCCGTAATCGATACGCCGTGACGCAGCGGCACACCGGCTTTCAGATCCTGACGGCCTTCTTCCAGATGACTTTCGAGCATGACGCCGATAATGCGGCGCTCGCGCTGTGAGAGTTGCTGCGCCAGATCCTGTACTACCTCCAGTTGACGCAAATGCGACTTGCCCGAGTTCGCATGCGAACAGTCGATCATGACCTGCTCGCGCAGCCCGGCTGACCTGAGTGTCGCGCAGGTGGCTTCGACGGATGCGCTGTCGTAATTCGGCCCTTGCTTGCCACCGCGCAGGATAACGTGTGCGTCGTCATTGCCACGCGTTTCGAAGATCGCCGCCATCCCCATCTTGGTCATACCCATGAACGCATGGCTTGCGCGTGCCGCGACGATCGCATCCGCGGCGATCTGCACGCCGCCGTCGGTGCCGTTCTTGAAGCCGATCGGGCAGCTCAGCCCCGAGGCAAGTTGACGGTGACTCTGGCTCTCCGTGGTACGCGCACCGATGGCACCCCACGCGATCAGATCCGCGATGTATTGCGGGCTGAGCAGATCGAGAAATTCCGTGGCCGTAGGCAAACCGAGACCGCTGATGTCGAGCAGCAGTTGCCGCGCGAGACGCAGGCCTTCGTTGATGCGGAAGCTGCCATCGAGACGCGGGTCGTTGATATAGCCTTTCCAGCCTACCGTTGTGCGCGGTTTTTCGAAGTAGACCCGCATGACGATCAGCAGATCGTCCCTGTAGGTTTGCGCCGCGGCTTTGAGCTTGCGAGCGTATTCGATCGCCTGGTCGTGGTCGTGAATCGAACACGGGCCGACGATCATCACGAGCCGGTCGTCACGGCCGTGCAGAATGTCGGCGATTTCCGCGCGGGTTTTCTCGACGAGCGTCTGCACTGAAGGCGGCACGGGCAATTCGTCCTGCAGCAGGGCGGGGGAAATCAGCGGACGTACCGCGCCGATACGAACGTCGTCGATGCGCGTGGTGTCCTGGGTGGCGTCGGCCGAGCCGACTTCCTGATCGTGCAAAGGATTGTCGATGGCGCTCAAAATATTCTCCCGGACTTGTATGTGAAGCGGCCTTGCGGCCTGAAGGCGTGGGGGCGGTGCGTTGCCTGGCTGCCGGGATTATGACACTCGCGCGTGCCGACTGGATGACCGTTATTCGAGGCGTTTGATCAACGCCATGGCGGCGGCCGGGTTGCGTTCCTTGAAGCCGCTGATGACATAGAGGTAGACGTCGCGAGCGGTGGTTTTCGCGGGCGGCGCGGCCGAGGTTTCGAGGTCGACCGGCGTCGTGCCTGCGGCGAGCTGGCGGGCGCGTTCTGCCCAGGCGTCGAGCGCTTTGGCCGAATAGCCTTTGGCTTCCTTGTCGCTGGTGCCCATGATGCGGGCGTAGACGAAGGGCGCGGTGATGTCGGCGATTTGCGGGTATTCGCTGTCGGCGGCCAGCACGATGGCGACTTTGTACTTTCTGGCTAGCGCGATGAATTCGGGGGTTTTGAAGGTGTCGTTACGCACTTCGATTGCGTGTTTCAGCTTTTGGCCTTCTATGCTGGCGGGCAGCAGTTTCAGAAAGGCTTCGAAGTCTTCGGGCTCGAACTTTTTGGTGGTGGCGAATTGCCAGTTGATTGGGCCTAGCTTCTGTTTTAGCAGTAGCACGCCGCTGGCGAAGAAACGTTCGATGGTTTCGTTGGCGTCTGCCAGGATTTTTCGGTTGGTTGCGTAGCGGGGGGCTTTTAGCGAGAAGACGAAGTCTTCCGGGGTTTCCTGATACCACTTCTCGTAGCTTGCCGGTTTTTGCAGGCCGTAGAAGGTGCCGTTGATTTCTATCGATGTGAGGTTTTTGCTCGCGTGCTGGAGCTCGCGGGTTTGGGTGAGGTCCGAAGGGTAGAAGGTGCCCCGCCAGGGGGCATAGGTCCATCCGCCTATGCCGATGCGGATTTTGCCGGTTTTCGGTGAGGGCATTTGGGGGCTCGGTTTTTAGCTTCGCTGGGAGGGGTAGATTAGCGTATTTTTTGGTTTTTTTGCCTGCTCGGCGGGTTTGTTGTTGATCTGACTCTTTGGCGTTGCTTTTTTGTGTGTCCGTGGTCTGCACTGTTGTTGGTCTTTTGGTGCTTTGGCCTTTCCTTGTTTTGTTAGTGGTCTATTAGCGTTGCCCCTGTGCGGGGCGGCACCTACTTTTCTTTGCCTGCCGCAAAGAAAAGTAGGCAA
>JGI24727J20361_100134_pt1 | contig 19702 bp, 20 predicted proteins | sample EPASupsiteSAE300_FD_20361 | JGI IMG/M metagenome (IMG submission 20361) | reverse complement strand
GACGGCGAAGACAGCGGCTGTTGAACGGCAGATGCGGGTCGTCTGGCAACGTTCGTCCGCCGCTAACGTGCTTTATTTTCCGTTTTCGCAAGCGACCCCTATCTCGTCGCCGGTCCCGTGGCCGAACAGGTCGTTTAACAGCTTGAAGCGGTCGAGATCGAGATACGCGAGCGCCCACGGACCGTTTTCGCCGCTTTGCCGGCTGATTGCATGCTCGATACCGCGACGGTTCAGGAGACCGGTGAGTGGGTCGTGCTCGGCCAGGAAGTGCAGCCGCTCCACCGCTTTCGAGCGGTCCGTCACGTCCTCGAGCGAGCCTTCGATGAAGCCGTTCGCGCGAATCGCTCGCAACGAGTAGCGCCGCGCCTCTGTCTTCGTGCCGGCTGCACCCTCGATCTCGATCGACGCCGAGTCGTCGCGCTCCAGGAGTTCAGCGAGCGCGCGCTCGGCGCCTGGGGCGAAATAGTCGGCCCAGCGATGCGCGCCGTGGTGCTGTTGAGGCAGGCCCAACATCGAGTGCAGCGCCGGATTGGCGCGAAGGAAGGCGCTGTCCCCGCTCAGCGTGAAGAGGCCGATCGGCGTGACGTCATACGTGTTGCGCAGTTCGATCTGCATTTGCCGGCGCCGCTCGCGCTCTTCGCGCATACGTTCCGCAATAGCGAACGCACAAAGCATGCTCGACGACAGTGCCGTCACCACGGGGCTCAGCGCGCCGGCCAGCGCCTTCACGCCGAGCGCGGCGGCGAGTACTTGCGACAGCGTCGCGAACAGCACGATGCCCATTGACGCGACATACCAAAGCACGGTCCGTGAGCGCGCCTTGATGAACAACTGTACGAGGAAATAGGTCAGCACCAGTATGCAGAAGCTGGCGCACGCCCAAAGCACGGGAATGAAGTGGGCGTAGCTTAGCGTACATGCGGCGATCATCAGCAGGCAGCCGCCATATCGCACGGCGTGCAGGCTCCAGCGCAGGCCGATTGTTTTCAGCTCGCGGCGAAACAGCTCCACAAAGAGCGTCGTGGTCAGCACGTAATAGGAAGCGAACGTGAATTCCCGCAACAGTGCGATATGGTCGGGCGGAATGAGCCAGCCCATCCATTCGGTATCGAAGCCCATTGCGTTGGCGCTCAACCGGAGATTGCCGACGAGCCAGGCGGCAAAGATCACGTAAGTCCATTCGCGATTGATGATTGCTGTAACGAATACGAAGATCGCGAGCGTCAGCAGGCCGCCGGTGATCAGCGACGCGCTCTGGGTAAAGTCGAGAGCGGATACCTCGAGCTCCTCGGCGTTCGTTGCGGATGCGGTGATATACGCGGGTCCGGAGAAGGTGCCTCGGCACAAGATCTGCGTTTGAGCGGCGTGCTCGTCGAGCCTCAGCGCAAAGCCGGCCTTGTTGGCGCGCATCTCTCCGCTCGTGCCTTGGCGGTTGGCCGCGCCGAGCAGCGTCAGGACGGGGCCGGTCCGCCAGCAGGACAGCGCCTGTGCGTGCCGCGACGGCAGGTCGATGAATGTCGGGCCTGCGCCGCCCAGAGCAGGCGCGGTGAGCATGAACCAGAAGGGTGTTTCAGCGAGATGGGTACTAAAACGTGCAGTGGGCGCGGCGTCGCGTAGGCGGGCGATGGCGGTGGCGGGTGACAGTGTCGCCGACGGATCCGGAATCACGGGAAAGCTGAGCGCGACCATTCCTGTCGTGTCAAATTGGCGCGGCGCCCAGAACACGACTGCGATGCTGCCGAGCACAATCACAAATGGCGCTACGTATACCGAGAACCGCTGAAAAGCCCAGCCGGTCAGTCGGTCCCGGAGCGCCCACTTAACGCGTGTCATTTGCTGCCCTTCCCCAATGACTTCACTTTGGTTTCATTGTGATGCTGCGATAGTCAGTCGCGAAAGCACGACTGCGCTGACGCGACCGATCTCCTGTCCGCCCGGATTTCTTCGGACGGACATCTTGCTTTACGTTTCGCTCAGCGGCCACAGATGACCTGAGGCGCTGCCCGTCAGGCCACCGCAATCAGCCTCATGGCCCGCTGCGCTCTGATTTGATGCGCTGGTGATGTCGATGTCAATGTGATCCGTTTCAAAAAAGAAACCGTAGAACGGGTGATTAACCTTCGCCCAACGCTGACGGACCAAAGCAACCGGTTTCGCCATTACGCGATGTGGCAACCCTCCAACGTGCGCCATTGGAAGGAACTCGTTCTGGCCGTACACATCGCCGAATAACATCGCTTCATATTCCCGATCGAGCGGTGAGCGCGCCGTAATTAACATCCAGTCGACCCCATTCTGCGCACAATACATGAAGAACGCTTTGCACAGCGCCACCTTCACCATGCGACCGATCGGACCGCGCGCGACTCCAAGCCTCGTCGCCTCAGCGAGGCTTGCCTGACTCAGCCAGTCCGGCAGACGGACCGATTGTTCGACGGCTAGCGGACCGAATGTATTGGTCTGGACCCGCATGGTGCCGAGCGGGCCACCATCCAGACGCGATTGCGCGAGTAGCACAACGGTGCCGGGCGCGCGGTCCAACGTCTCGACGACCATGGTCTCGGCGAATTCCGGCACGTGACGTCGATAGGCGGCGCGACGCATCTCGACGGCTTTGTCGAGGTCAGCCAGGTTACTTGCCACCTGTACCGTAAACGGCAACCTTTCCGTTTTCTTTACGGTGTTCTGATTGAATCGTTCTTCGAGCGACGTGTAGCCCGTATTTTGCGTTAAAACAACTGAATCGATGCGGTCCATTTCAACCTCGTAGACGGATGAGAAGAAAAGTCTGTCGCCTTGGAAGCGATGGAGTTGCTTCCAAGGCGACAGACTAGATTCTCATGAACGCAAACGAGGTGACTTAAACGGCGGGGAAAATTTGGAGAGGCGGGTTTTGGTGGGAAAGGTTTGGAAACCCGAGAAAATTAGCGCCAACGGTGAGGCGCGGGTGCGCTGCGCTTGCAGCGCGCTGACGGCGCGCGGCGCTAGTCTCCGCGAAATGTCATCGATCAGGCGCGCCGCCGGCATGGGCACGGATCGCAGGATGTCGATCGCGCGGACCACCGCGGCGGCGTGCCGGGTCCGGCTGGCCGTCTCATCGCCCATCGCGACACAACCCTTTTTCGTACGGCAAGGATTGCGAGACTCTTTTTTAAAATGCGGATGGCTGCTGGTCCCGCAGGCGCAAGGCCGGCTGAATCTCTGTCAATCAATCGCAACTGAAGTCATTGTGAGCAAGCGTAATGTAGTGGTGCTGGGCGCGGCCCGGTCGGCGATCGGAACTTTCGGCGGATCTCTTGCCGACATCGACCGGCGGAATTGGCCGGTACGGTCATGAAAGAGACGCTCACGCGCTCCGGCGTCGACCCGGCGGCGATCCATTCCGTGACCGTCGGCAACACGATCCTCACCGAGTCCCGCTTTGCTTACCTGGCGCGCGTGGCGTCTATCCAGGCCGGTCTTCCCATGGATTCGGTGGCGATGTCGGTGAATCGTTTGTGTTCGTCCGGCCTGCAGGCCATCGTGACGGCAGCGCAGAATATTTTGCCAGGCGATTGCGACTATGGCATCGGCGAAGGGGTCGAAGTGATGAGCCGCGGCGGCTATCTATCCACCGCCATGCGCAACGGCGCGCGCTCACCGCCGGGCTGCGCCGGCGATCGCCGAAGGGCGTTTTAATTCGCAAATCGTTCCCATCGTCAAACAGACGAAGAAGGGTGAAGTGAGATTCGACACCGACGAGCACGTGAAGCCCGGCACGACAATGGAGACGCTCGGGAGGATGAAGCCGGCGTTCAAAAAAGACGGCACGGTGACCGCGGGCAACGCATCGGGTATCAATGACGGCGCGGCCTTTTTCCCGATGCGGCAGTGGCCACCGCTGCCAAGGTGTTGGATGCCGTGGACATGGAGGTCGACTGGTCGCTGGGGGAGCCTGAGCAGGCGTCAACTCCGCTACCATCGCCTGGCATGTGAATCCGAAATCAGTAGCTCAAACCCGCCAGTTCTCTTCGGAGCCTGGCGGGTTTTTCCTTGCCTGCGGGGCGCGAGCTACATACGGCGGTGGAGTCGCTCAACCGTTTAGTTGCGATTCGACGTTCAGGACGATCCGTGCCACCGGATTGTTGTCTGCCGATTGCGGAGCGAACTTGATCTGGGCGAAGGTGACAATACCGAGAGCGACGACCAGGAGTGCTCCAGACGCGGCGATGCGGGTAAGGTATTTCACAGGGACCTCATTTTGATGATGTAGACAGAAACTGGACGTAGCTGACAGGTGCGGCGACTCAACTTCAGCGGCATCTCGGTCCGCAACCCAGCAACGCCGGACGCGGCTGTCGGATCGCGCTTGCCGATCGGACGAAGTTTGTGCAGTGCACTATAACACAACCATCGGATCGCATCTACCGGTCACACGGGCTTGTGCGGTGCACTATAAATGGTTTATCCGTATGCCCGGTGCGACATCCCGTCGCGAGCGGATGCTTAATTGCTTGAGCATTTCTTATGTGAAAGTTTTCTGTAAGTCGCAATGGGCCGTCATGCTATGTGGGTGATTCTTGCAGGCATGGACACATGGCCGCCTCCGGAATCTCGCAACGGACCGACCAGCATGCCAGCATTCAAAAACATGACATTTCTATAAAGCTACTACACACGATTTGTTGATAATTTATATTATGTAAAATTCCTTATCCAACCTCGACACGGCGAAGCCGAACTGAAACTTTTCCGGCAAGTTGATCGCTGTGGCCCGATCGAGGATCGAATTCCGCAAGCCATTCGCACAGGCGCTCCGCCCAATAGCCGCACCGTCCACGATTTGCCGAACTCACTCACGACACAAACGGCAACTTGCTATCGCGCGCGGCGGCCAGCATGGACAGCGTGATCTTGCGCACTTCGAGTTTGCTCTGCGTGATATGCGCACGCAGCAGAATGATCGCCTCTGTTAACCGGTTGCGCTCGATCAGATTTAGCATGGTCGAGTGTTCGTCGTAGGTGGCGCTCGTACGGTGCGGCTTCAGAAAATCCAGTCGACGCACGATGCGAATGCGCTCGGTAACTTCGTTATGCACGCGCAGCATCTCCGCGTTGCCCGTCGCTGCGATCAGTTGACGGTGGAAGTTCTCATCCATGCCGAACATCTTCACCGGATCGCTCTCACGCAATTCGGGCTCGACGCACCATATCGCCTTCAGCGCTTCCACGGCCGCATGGGCGACGTCGCCTCCCACACCCACCCGTTCGACAGCCGCCACTTCCAGCACAATGCGCAAATCGTAGAGCTGATCGAGTTGATCGAAATTGATCGGCGCAACTTTCCAGCCGCGCCGGAAACCGACTTCCAGGTAGCCCTCGCGTTGCAAACGAAACAGGCCATCGCGCATCGGCGTGCGCGACACGCCGTAGTGCTGCGCGATGCCGTTTTCGGAAAAGCGGTCGCCGGGAAACAGGCGGAAACTGAAGATATCGTTCTTCAGTTGCTGGTACACCTGCTCGGCGAGCGGATTGGCGGCGGCCGGCACGCCAGGCATGCCCTGCGTTCCCGCAGCGCCCGGCGTTTCAGGCCCTGCGGGGGGCTCGAGCAGATTCGTCGTATCGTCGTTCATTGATGCCTCATCCCCCTTTTTCTTATTATCGGCGTTTCATGGCATCGCGATAAGGCTGACATGAGCCGCGACGATTTTCCAGCCGTCTGCGGGACCGAGCCTCGCCCATGTCTGCATCTGACGGCCGAGCAAAGGCGTGGCGTCGCTGGTGAATTCAGTGCTGACGGTGGCGAAGTCAGTACCGAAGGTCGTTACCACGGTGCGATGCAGCTTGCGCGACTTCGGCACCGGATCGCAGCGCTCACGCCATGCACGGATCGCTTCGCCGCCATGCTGGATTTCGGCAATCCCATAGCGGACCGTCTCCGGCGTGTGCCAGAAAAGCGCGTTCATTGCCGCGACGTCGTTGTCGACCAGCGCGCGCTCGTATTCGACAAAGGCCGCCTGCACTTGAGCGACCACTTCCGGCTGATTTATCTCCATGCGGGAATTGCCTCGTCGAGTTTCGTCAATGATGAAAACGGCGCGGTCCAGCCGACAATGCCGCCTTGCGAGCTAATCATGTCGAGTGTCGCCTGTTTGAACGCGGGGAAATAGCTGGCGGTTGCGTCTTCGATCAGCAAACTGTCGTAGCCGCGGTCGTTGGCTTCGCGCATCGAGGTCTGCACGCAAACTTCAGTGGTCACGCCCGCGAACACCAGATGCGTGATGCCGCGTATCGCGAGCTCTTCGCCGAGCCGGGTGGCGTAGAACGCACCCTTCCCCGGTTTGTCGATCACGAGTTCGCCGGCTAGCGGCGCGAGCGGTTCGATGATCGCATTGCCGGGCTCGCCGCGAATCAGGATGCGTCCCATCGGTCCGGCATCGCCAATGCGGGCATTGGGCGCACCTCTGAGCCGTTTCGCCGCCGGGCAGTCGGACAGATCCGGTGCATGCGATTCACGCGTATGCACCACGAGCCATCGATGCCCGCGCGCGAAAGCGAGCAATGCGGCGACAGTCGGCACGATTTCGGCCAGCAGCGACACGTCATTGCCCAGCGATTCGCCGAAGCCGCCCGGTTCGATGAAATCGCGCTGCATGTCGATTACGATCAGCGCGGTTTTTGTGGAGTCCAGGGTGAAGGGACCCGGTTGGGCGTCGATTGTCAACTCGGTTTGCTGGGTCATCCGATGGCTTCCTTCATTCTTTCCGCGGGTACGGCGTCATGCGCCGCGGTATCGCCGTGCCCTGCCATATGCTGACCGAGCACGGCCCGATCCGCGCGCGCCGCCGGCGTCTCGAACACCAGCCTGCCCTCCGCGATCACCACGATACGGTCCGCCAGTTCGAGCAGTTCGTCGAGGTCCTCGCTAACCAGCAGCACCGCCGCACCTGCATCGCGTGCGGCCATCAGACGGGCATGAATATCGGCGACCGAAGCGAAATCCAGACCGAACACGGGATTCGCGACAATCAGCACATCCACCGGCTGCCCGAGTTCGCGCGCCAGCACCGCGCGCTGCACATTGCCGCCCGACAGCGTGCCGATGGGGCGCTCGGGTAGCGGCGGACGCACATTGAACTCGGAGATCAGCTGTGCGGCGCGCTCGCGCACAGCACGCCGGTCGAGCCACCAGCCGCCGCGCCGCAACGGCTCGCGATCGAAGTCGCGCAGCGCGAGGTTCTGCGCCACGCTCATCGCGGCGACGCAGGCGTTTTTCAGGGGTTCCTCGGGAATCGCGAACACGCGCCTTCGGGTCATTTCTTCGCGCGTTGCATGATAGGCCTTGCCCGCCACTTCCATGTCGCCGGTCTTCACACGGCGCTGACCGACCAGCGCTTCCACCAGTTCCTTCTGTCCGTTGCCGGAGACGCCCGCCAGCCCGAGGATTTCGCCCGCCCGCACGGACAGCGTCGCGTGCCTGACCGCCGTGTGGCCGCGATCGTCTTCCACTGATACGTCGCGCAGTGCGAGACGCACTTGCGCCATGTCGTCGACGGGTTTGCGTGGCAGACGCTCGACGGTCACCGCGGCCATCAATGACGCTTCGTTTTCCGAATGGATTTCGTTCGGCGCATGACTGGCGACGGTCCCCATCATCCACGCCGCGAGTTCGTCGCGGCTTGTGTCGGCAACCGCGCTCGTGCCCACTTGCCTGCCCTTGCGCAACACGGTGACATCGTCGGCGTAGGCCATCACTTCGCGGAACTTGTGCGTGATCATCAGCACCGTCAACTCGCCGCGTGAGCTCAGATCGCGCATCAGGCCAAGCACTTCGTCTGCTTCTTGCGGCGTCAGGACCGAGGTGGGTTCGTCGAGAATCAGGAAACGCTGCTGCAGATAGAGCTGCTTCAGGATCTCGAGTTTCTGCTTTTCACCCGCGGCGAGAATGGCCACCGGTGCGTCGAGTGGCAAGCGAAACGGCATGCGTTGCATGAATGCGGCAAGCGCGGCACGCTCGCCCTTCCAGTCGATTTTCCACGGCATGCGTCCGCGCGCGAGCAACAGGTTTTCTTCGACAGACAGGCCGGACGCCAGCGTGAAATGCTGATACACCATCCCGATGCCAAGCGCCTGTGCGTCACGCGGCGACGCGATATGGACCTCGCGACCATCGGCGGCGATCTGTCCGCTGTCGAGTACGCCATAGCCGACCAGCCCTTTCACGAGCGTGCTCTTGCCCGCCCCGTTCTCGCCAAGCAGCGCGTGAATCGTGCCGGCCTTGACCTTGATCGAGACGCTATCCAATGCGCGAAACGCGCCGAACGATTTGCTTGCGTTCAGCACTTCCACGCCCAATGCCTTCGGCGCCGTGGTCATGGTTTATCTGCCTGAAGTGGCGAGCGCCGCTGCCGGAGCCGTCGTCGTGGCCAGTAGCGTGGCGAGCAGCGCGTGCGAGTCCGATACCGTGCCGAATACGCCCCCTTGCATGGTGATCATGTGCAACGCGGCGTCGTGATTGCGCTTGTCGGTCGCGCCGCAGCAATCGGCCAGCACCGTGCATTCGAAGCCGCGATCGTTGGCTTCGCGCATCGTCGTGTGAACGCAGACGTCGGTGGTGATGCCCGTCAGCACCAGATTGACGATGCCGCGGGTGCGCAGGATCAGTTCGAGATCCGTCGCGCAGAAGGAGCCCTTGCCGGGTTTGTCGATGATGATTTCGCCTGGCAGCGGCTTCAGTTCGTCGATGATTTCCCAGCCCGGCTCACCGCGCACGAGGATTCTGCCGCACGGGCCGTCGTCGCCGATGCCTACGCCGTCGGTGCCCGCGCGGCGGCTGCGCCAGCGTTTATTCGCGGGCAGGTCAGAGAGGTCCGGGCGATGCCCTTCACGTGTGTGAATGATCGTGAAGCCCAATTGGCGCATGAGTTGCAGGACGCTTTTGATCGGCTCGATCGGCGCGCGCGTCAGCGACAGGTCGTAGCCCATTTTGTCGACATAACCACCGTGGCCGCAAAAATCCGTCTGCATGTCGATGATCACCAGCGCTGTGTTGTCCGCGCGCAGGTTGCCGTCGTAGGGCCACGGATAGGGCTTCGCTTCGATGAATCGGTTCATGGTGGTGAGGTCCTCGTTGGGTTCCTGGTAAGGTTCCTGGATGCACGCAAAAGCGCATGCATAGGCGCGCGCTCAGCGAGTCAGGCTCAACTCGCCCGGCGCGCCCGCCAGTGTGCGATCCGGACGGCAGTTGACGATCATGATCGCGAGAGTCAGCACATACGGCGCCGCGTTGTACAGGTAATAGCCGCTCGTCACGCCGATCGCCTGCAACGCGGGGCCGAGCGCACCGGCCGCGCCGAACAGCAGGGCTGCCCACAGACAACGCAACGGCTGCCAGCGCGCGAAAATCACCAGCGCGACCGCCATCAGCCCTTGCCCGCTGGAGAGTCCTTCATTCCAACTGCCGGGATAGACCAGCGACAGATACGCACCGCCGATGCCCGCGAACACACCGCCCACCGCCGTCGCGGCGATACGCACTGACGTGAGCGGGTAGCCCATGGCACGCGCCGTTTCGGCGTGATCGCCGACGAGCCGCAGTACCATCCCCCAGCGGGTATTGCGCAAGCCCCATTGCAGAACGAAGGCCAGTGCAACGCCGATCACGAACAGCAGGTTGATATGCAGGGCATTGTGTAATTGCGGCGACGAGGTCCACATGCCGAGATCGATAAACGGCAGCATCGGCGCCTGCGGTTCGATAAAGGGCTTGCCGAGATAGAACGCGAGCCCGGTGCCAAGCAGCATCAACGCGATGCCGAAAGCGATATCGGACACGCGCGGCAAGGAACACACGAGGCCATGCAGGCAACCGAGCAGCAAACCGGCGATGCCGGCGATCAGCACGCCGGCCCATGGCGAGCCGGTCAAGAAAGCGCCGGCATAGCCGCTCATCGCGCCCGACACCAGAATGCCTTCGAGGCCGAGATTCACACGGCCGCCTTTCTCGGTCAGACATTCGCCAAGGCTGACAAACAGATAAGGCGTACTGACGCGGATCGCACCGGCGAATAGCGACAGCAGCAGGATCGCGATGGGCGAGTGCATATCAGGCATGGGTCTGCTCCAGTTGCACGGGAAGGTCGGTCTGCGCGACGGCCTGCAATTTGACGCGCCACGCGGCGATGCGCCCGCCAAGCGCTTCCCACGCGAGCAGGTTCGCGAACAGGAGGCCTTGAAGGACGAGCGTGGTGGCGTCGGGAAGATCGAGCCGCCGCTGCAGCAGTGACCCACTCGCCTCGATGCCGCCGATCATCAGCGCACACGCGATGATCGCGAGCGGATTCTGGCGCGCGGCGAACGCGACGAGGATGCCCGCATAGCCGTAACCCGCGAGCAAGGACGCATTCGCACTGCCCTGCACCGCCGCGACTTCGAACATGCCGGCGAGTCCGGCAGCAGCGCCGCCCAGGATGCATGCGGTCAAGGCCAGCAGATTGACCGGCAAGCCGACCAGGCGCGCGGCGCGATGACTGCCGCCCACCACGCGCATCGCGAAGCCCTTGGTGCTGAACTTCACGAACACCCACGCCGCGAGGCAGGCCATGACGCCCCAGAACAGCCCCCAATGCGTGTCGAGTCCGGGGATCGAGCCAACCATCATCGCATCGGGTACCGGATAGGTGGACGGCTTGTTCAGGCTCGCGGGATCGCGCAACGGCCCTTCCACCAGATGCTTGAATAGCGCGATCGCGATATACGACATCAACAGGCTGCTGATGGTCTCGTTGACGCCGCGCCATTGCCGCAACGCGCCGACCGCGCCGATCCAGACGCCGCCGGCCAGCATGCCGGCCACCGCCATCAAGGGCGTGGCGACGAGCCACGGCGTGCCGTGCGGCAGTATCTGCGGGACGATTGCCGCGCACATGCCGCCGAGTGCGAGCGCGCCCTCGCCGCCGATCACGATCAGTCCGACCTGGGCCGGCAGCGCGACGCATAGCGCCGTCAGCATCAGCGGCGCCGCACGCAGCAAGGTGCTCTGCCACGCGAACGACGAGCCGAAAGCGCCCTCGAAGATCAGCCCGATCGCATCGAGCGCCGGCTGTCCCTGCACCAGCAGGAACAGCGAGAACAGCAGCAGCGTGCCGACCACCGCCAACGCGGTCGGCAGCGCGGGCAAGAGTGACAGGATCACTCTCGCGGCAGGGGCATTGGGACGCATCACGGCTCCTTCGCGCATGCACACTCACTCAATCGCACAGGCCGTCATCAGATCTGACCGACGACACCCGCCACCAGATAATTCATGCTTTCGAGCGTGTAGTCGGTCTGTATATGGCTCGTGCCGGAGGCGATCACCGTGCCGCCTTTGTTGTCCTTCATCGGCCCCTTGAAGATCACGAAATTGCCGGCCACCATGCTGCTTTTGATCGCGTCGGCGTTCTGCTTCGCCTGCGCGGTGACTTTCGCGCCATACGGCGACATCTTCACAAAGCCTTCTTTCAAGCCGCCGCGCAACACGTTCGGCTGCGCGGTGCCGGCATGTGCGCCGGCGACCAGTTGCCTGTACGGCGTCGCCCAGTCCCATTCCGCACCGGTCAGATAGCCCTTCGGCGCCAGAGCCGCCTGGCTCGCGTGGTAACCGCAGCTCATCGCGCCGCGTTTTTCGGCTGTCTCGACGACGACCTTCGGACCGTCGACGTGGCAGGTCAGCACATCGCAACCCTGATCGACGAGACTGTTGGTGGCTTCGGCTTCCTTCACGGGCATCGACCAGTCGCCCGTAAAAATCACCTGTGTGGTGATCGACGGGTCGACCGACTGCGCGCCGAGCGTGAACGAGTTGATGTTGCGCAGCACCTGCGGAATCGGTTTGGCGGCGACGAAGCCGAGCTTCTTGCTCTTCGTCATATGACCCGCGACCACGCCGTTCAGGTACTGGCATTCGTCGATGTAACCGAAGTAGCTGGTGATGTTCGACGGATTGCCCTGCTTCCACAAACCGCCGCAATGCGCGAAACGCACCTTCGGGTATTTCGCCGCCATCTTCAGCACATGCGGATCGAAGTAGCCGAACGAGGTCGCGAAAATCAGCGTGGCGCCGTCCTGTTCGATCATCGCTTCCATGGTCTTCTGCACGGCGATGGTTTCGGGCACGTTCTCCTCTTCCACCACCTTCACATCGGGCATCTTCTTGATGACGGCGGCAGCGCTCGCCTGAGCCTGGTTGTAGCCGTAATCGCTGCGCGCGCCGACGTAGATCACGCCGACCGTCGTCTTCGGCGCGGCAAATACCGACTGAATCGGCAGGATATTGCCGAGCGTGAGCAGACTGGCGCTCTTGATGAAATTGCGGCGACTGGTCATGGTGTCCAATTCCTTGTGGAGAGGTGAAGAGCGTTGGCCCTCAGTCGGCGTTCAGGCTGTCGAGATAAGCGAGCCAGCCGCCAAACGAGGTGATATCGAGTGCGCCACTGCCGTTGCAGATCGCCGCCGGCTCGCAGATGAAGCCCTTCACCGCAAGGCCGCCGGCGAGTTGCACGGTACCGATGCCGAGCGGCGCGGGCACGTCGGCGACGAATTTGCCGAAGCTGCGCAGCGGCACTTCCCAGACTTCCACGGCGATCGGTGCGCCTTGCCGGTCGGTGACGCGCACGAGGCCCGGTTTCGGCGGCTGCGTATTCGCAAGCGCGTAAAGCGTGTAATCGGCGGCGGTATGCGTCGCCATAACGAAGCGCGCGCCGGCTTCCTGCAGTTGCCAGTTCAGCGGCTGGCCGCGCAGATGCGCGCCGACCACGGCGAGCGCAACAGTCGGCTCCTGAAACGGCAGCGGTTCGAGTGCGTTCGCCGCTGTCGCGATTCGCGTTGTCGGCTCGGCAACTGCGGCAGTCTCGCTTTCGCTCGGGAGTTCGTTGCCGCCCGCGAACAGCGCCTGGATCCGGGCGCCCAACTCGGCGAGACGCCGGTCCGCGCCGCTCGGGGCAATCAGCGTGATGCCGGCCGGCAAGCCGTCATGGCGACGCTGGCACGGCACGGCCAACGCGCACAGATCGAGCAGGTTGACGAAATTCGTGTAGTAGCCGAGCTGGCTGTTCAACTCGACCGGATTGGCCTGTACATCGGCGATCAGTGGTTGCGTAGGCGCGGTCGGAACGATCAGAACGTCAATCGCCTCGAAAAGCTGTTCGGCGCGGCGTTTCAGCTCGACTAGCGCGTACTGGCCGTCGAACGCGTCGACGGCGCTGTAGCCGTCGGCTTTGCCGATCACCGCGGCCACGACCGGATCGATCGCGTCATGATGCGTGTCGAAGAACGCACCGAGCGCGGCGCGCCGTTCGGCCACCCAGGGACCGTCGTAGAGCAGCGCGCAGACCTGCTTGAGCGGCTGAAAATCGATCGGCTGGGGCTCGAGCGACAGACGGGTCGAGAGCGTATCGAGTGCGGCGCGGAACGCCTGACTCGCCGCCGCGTCGCCGAAGAACTCCAGATGATCCGGCACGCCGATCCGCGGCGCGCCACGCAAGAGACCGAGACCTGGCACCTTGCGCGAGTAGCCGTCGAGCGGATCGAAGCACGCGATTTCGCTGAACACGCGCCAGGCATCGTCGACGTCGTGCGCGAACACCGAGATCGTGTCGAGGCTGCGGCACGCCGGCACGACGCCGCGCTTGCTGACGAGGCCGAGCGACGGTTTCAGCCCGACAAGCCCGTTGAACCCGGCCGGCACGCGGCCTGAGCCGGCCGTGTCGGTACCGAGCGAAAAGGCCACGCAACCCGCGGCTACCGCAACCGCGGAGCCTGAACTCGACCCGCCCGACACATACTGCGGAAATTCGGTGTTCCGCACCGCGCCATAAGGCGAACGCGTGCCGACAAGGCCGGTGGCGAACTGATCGAGATTGGTCTTGCCGATCAGGATCGCGCCGGCGTCGATGAGACGTTGCACGGCGAACGCCGAGGTGTCCGGCGTCGTGCTGAACGACTCGCATGCGGCGGTGGTCGGCAAGCCGGCGACGTCGATATTGTCTTTGACCGCGAACGGTACGCCGAATAGCGGCATCCGTTCGAAGACGGCGCCCCCCTGCTCTTCGTAAAGCGCTTCGAGCGCGCGGGCGCGGGCCTCGAGATCCGCTGCGGGCACACGCAGAATCCAGACTTCCGGCCGGTCGATGTCGGCAATGCGAGCCAGCGCCGACGCCACGACCTCTGTCGGCGTAAGACGTTTGGCGGCGTAGGCCGAGAGGAGACCGCGGACCTTCAGGAGCGAGGGGACAGACACAGGTTTTTCCTTGAGTTCAATCTTGAATACAAGTTTGAACTCAATAAGCACGCGCTATGCCAAGTGGGTTCGAGACTCAGCTTAACGCGCTGTCAGCGTTACCCGGCCTGGTTTTGCGACGATTTCCCGGAGCCTCGGACGGGCCGCGCTGCAGCCCTTCGATCATCGCGTCATGGTGCAGCGCTCCCCAACTCGGGGCTCCTGCGCCCCGCATTCGAACCTGGCGCACAGCGCGGCAGGCGTTACGTCGCACCAGCAGCGACAAACGCGCGCACCATCTCATGTGCCTGCGCCTTGTGATCTTCCTGCCACTGCGTGGCGAGCATGTCGGTGTTGAAAATTCGCGACAACGTAAAAGCGTTCGACTTGTGAAACGAACACAGACTCACCAGAGCGACATACAGATGAAGCGGGTCCATGCCCTTGCGCAACGAGCCGTCGCCGGCCGAAATGAAACAACCCGCAACACCCGACATAACGCCTGAAAACAGCACGGCGCCATAACGCAGCCGTGTCACCGACAGCCCCGACTGATCGACCAACCTGGGCGCGGCGCCCACCGCATGCAGCGCCGCACCAAGCGCGGTCCGCCGCATCACGAGCGAGGTTGCCAGCAGAGTCGCGAGGCCGAGATAGACGAGCCATACCTGATGAAACACGGGCTCACCAATGACCGGAAGGCCTCGCTATGCATGCTCCATGCAACAATCTGGTTTTTCCGAGTGAGAATCGACTTGAGCCATGACTGACCAGAGCCGCAGCAAGTTGGAAATTAGAAGACTATCGCCGCCGGAATGGATGCACGCATACCCTGTCATCACTCAACTTCGGTCCCTTGAAGAAGCCGAATTCATAGAGCGAGTCCGCCGCCAATCGCATTCGGGCTATGAGCTTGTAGCCGCGTTCGATTATGGGAAGATTGTCGGGGTAATGGGCATGCGGCCCGTTCACACTCTGGCGCGCGGGGCGCATCTGCATATCGATGACCTTGTGGTCGATGCGGCGGGCCGAGGGAGCGGCGTCGGTCGATCCTTGATGGAATATGCCGAAATCGACGCCCGTGCTCGCGGTATGAGCGCGATTTTTCTCGACGCGCGGCCGGACGCCATTGCGTTCTATGAGCGCGAGAACTACGTGCTACACGCGGCGCCATCAATGAAGAAAGCTCTGACTCCGCCACTTCCTCCACGCGGGGCGGATTGACGACGTCGATGCGTCCATTGCCGGCACTCATCGACTGCCCGGTGACAGAGAAAAGTACTTGCCACGACTCGCTTCCTGTAGCGATTCTGCTGTAATTGGACGGATCACTCGAGAATCCACATGGCAAAAATCTGCATCTACGGCGCGGGGTCCATTGGCTGCTATATCGGCGGACGGTTGCTTGCCGCCGGCAGCGAGGTGGATTTTGTCGGGCGTGCCCGTATGGTCGACCTGTTGCACAAGCAAGGCATCACCCTGTCGCACTACGACGATCGACACTGGTTCGTACCGTCAGAGCGGATCCACATATCTACGCAGGCAGTAAAGGCAGCCGCAGCCGATCTCGTGCTGGTGACCGTCAAGTCCGCCGCGACACCCACCGCGGCGGCGGAACTGGCGAGCGTGCTTCGTCCGGGCGCCGTGGTCGTCAGCTTCCAGAACGGCGTCGGTAATGCGCAGGTGCTGCGCGCGGCGCTGCCGCACCACACAGTGCTGGAGGGGATGGTGCCGTTCAATGTCGTCGAACGCAGCCCGGCTGCGTTTCATCAGGGCTCGGCGGGGAAACTGGAGATCCGGCAAACGCCGGCCTTGCAGCCGTTCGTCGACGATTTCAGAAATGCAGATCTGCCGCTGATCCAGCACGCCGACATGTTGCCGGTGCAGTGGGCCAAGCTGCTGCTCAATCTCAACAACGCGATCAACGCGCTGTCCAACCGGCCACTGAAGGAGGAACTCTCGCAGCGCGCCTACCGGATCTGCCTCGGCATGGCGCAGAAAGAAGCACTCGTGCTTCTGAAGCTGGCCAACATACGGCCGGCCAAAGTGACGCCGCTTCCCGCCACCTGGCTACCGCGAGTTCTCAGCGTGCCTGATGCGTTGTTCGAACGGCTGGGCCGCACGATGCTGACGATCGATCCGCTCGCGCGCTCGTCGATGTCCGACGATCTGGCCGCGGGCCGCACCACGGAAATCGACTGGATCAATGGCGAAGTCGTGCGCCTAGCTGATCGCCTTGGCCGGACGGCGCCGGTAAACGAACGGCTATGCGAGCTCGTGCGCGAAGCCGAGCGAAGCGACGTGCGGCCGTCATGGTCGGGCGAAGCGCTGCTGGCCCAGATGCGGGCCGCAGCGGGTGCCTCTTCGGTACGGCACGCCGCGCGCTAACTATGACCGCGTGTCCGGGCCGTCAGCCTCGCTCGTCACATGCGCTTCAATCCAGCACGGTTGCGTGGACTGCGGTCCCGTAACACAGCACCTCGGTAATACCCCTCGCAATCTCGGTCGCGTCGTATCGCATGCCGATGATGCTGTTCGCCCCCAGATCCGCGGCTTGGGCAAGCATCCGTTCATACGCGTCTTGCCGCGTTCGCTCACACAGCGACGTGTACAGCGAGATGTTGCCGCCGAAAATTGTCTGCAGCGATGCGCCAAGCGAGCCAACGATGGATCGCGACCGAACGACGATCCCACGAGCGACGCCGAAGGACCGCTCGATCCGGTGCCCCGGAAGCTCAAATGCTGTGGTAACCCTATGCCGTTCTATCATCGTCCTCTCCCGGTACGTCTGCGTATCAGCCATTATCCCTATCGATGAGCGACCGTTCCAGATTGGCGTCGATTCTCAGCAACAACTCCAGTAATTGGGTTCGTTCTTCGGACGTAAAGCCGCTCAAGGCTGTTTCGCAAACCTCGTCCATGACCCGCTTGCCGTTGGGCATCTGCTTCGCGGCATGGGGAGTCAACGAGATGAGCCGGCTTCGGCCATCGGCCGGATCGGGCACGCGTTTGACTAGCCCGTCGCGTTCCATCCGGCTCAGCAGTTGAGCCATGCTGGACTGCTCAACCTGCGCCGTACGCGCCAACTCTGCCTGAGACAGGGCGCCGGCTTTTTTCAGCGTCACCAGAACGGGCAACTGGCCATACGCAAATCCCAACTGACGCAGCGGCGTGTCGACCAGCCTCGCAAAGCTTCGATACACCTGGCCGATCAGCCTCATGGGCCGACCCGGATCTTCGGTGTGCGATTCGCTTGACATATCAATAGGCACCTATATATATTGCATAGGTACCTATATTAATGAAATCTCTCATGAATGCAAACCCAAGGATTGCCATTGTCGGCGGTGGACCCGCGGGACTCACGCTTGCACGTCTGCTTCATCTTCAAGGGATTACCGGCACGATATTCGAGCGTGATACGCATTCCCTCGAACGACCGCAAGGCGGCACGTTGGACCTGCACGAAGAGTCCGGCCTGCTGGCACTGCAACGTGCCGGCTTGACCGATGCATTCCAGGCGGTCGCCCGCTATGAGGATCAAGGCACACGTCTGCTCGACAAACACGGGCAGGTACTTTTTGAGGACCCCGACACCGCGAGCGGAAATCGGCCCGAAGTCGACCGCACGGCTTTGCGCGCCATGCTGCTCGATGCCCTGCCGGACGGCATGGTTCAGTGGAACCGGCCGCTGCGCGAAGTACTGGACAATGGCGACGGACGCTGGAACCTGCTGTTTGACGCCGGCATTGAAGGTCCATTCGATCTTGTGATCGGCGCCGACGGCACATGGTCACGGGTGCGGCCGTTGCTGTCGCCGTACATGCCTCAATACAGCGGTCTGTGTTTCGTCGAATTCGGCATCGACGACGTCGACCGCTCTCATCCCGTTCTGGCACGCCTGGTTGGTCGCGGCAAGATGGGCGTGGAAAGCGACGGCAAGGGGCTGATCGTCCAGCGCAACGGTAACGCGCATTTGCGCGGCTACGCGATCTTCCGCGTTCCGCTCGGCTGGGTGGAACGGCGCTTCGATTTCACGTCGCCGAAAGCGGTCCGGGAAGGCTTGATACGCGAATACACAGGTTTCGCCGAAGGCATCCTGGATCTGTTTCGCGCCAGCAACGATCAATTTGCCGTGCGGCCGATTTATGCCCTGCCTGTAGGGCATTGCTGGACGCACCGCGCTGGCCTCACGCTGATTGGTGATGCGGCGCATGTGATGTCGCCATTCGGCGGCGAAGGCGTGAACAATGCGATGCTCGACGCCGCCGAACTTGCGCGGCTGCTGGCTGCGCACTCGTCGTGGGACGACGCTGTTTCGGAGTATGAAACATTGATGTTCGCGCGAGTCATCGAGTCCGCCGAAGCTTCGGCTGAAGGCGCCGCGACGTTTCTGTCCCACGACGCCGAAGCGCTGACAATCGAAATGTATCGTCGTCACCGGACAGAATCCGGCGTGCTCACCGGCGGCAGTTGAGCAGCCGTAGATCAGCTATCCCCTCGCTTCGCCTCACCTCACCTCACCTCACCTCACCTCGCAGAAGCTTTGCAACGCTCCGGTTGCTCGAATAAAGCCCGGGCATAGGCATTGCACGTACCGCTGACACGATCACCCCGGTTCAGCGGCATGCACGAAACAGCGTCATTTCTGATCGCCGGCGGCATCTTCGTCGTCATGGGCATTGCGAGTTCAATGTTCGAGCGCCTGCCATGCAGCACGGCGATGTTCTATCTGGCTGCCGGCTTCGTGCTCGGCCCGGCAGGCGTCGGGCTGCTTGCGCTGTCCCTTCCCCACGACGCCGCCCTGCTGCGCATCCTCACGCAAATCGCGCTGCTGGTGTCGCTGTTCGCGATCGGCTTACGGCTGAGGGTGCCGGTGCTCGACGCGATGTGGAGCCTGCCGCTGCGGCTCGGATTCCTTGCGATGATCGTCACCGTGCCGCTCCTGACCCTGGCTGGCGTCGGCATATTGAAGCTTGGCTGGGGACCGGCGCTGCTGCTTGCCGCCATTCTGGCGCCGACCGATCCAGTGCTGGCGCATGATGTGCAAGTCCGCCATTCCGGCGATCTCGACCGGGTGCGCTTCGCGCTCTCCGGCGAAGGCGGTCTGAACGACGGTGTTGCTCTACCGTTCGTACTCGCCGGCCTCGCGCTATGTTCAGACCCACGAGCAGGCGTCGAGCAGGTGTTTTCGTTCGGTTTTCTGGGCATGACGATATGGGGTATCGGCGGCGCAATAGCCGTGGGCGCCCTGCTGAGCTGGACGACGACCCACGCGGTCACCTGGCTGCGCACTCATCACGCCCAGGCCCTTGGACTCGAAGGTTTCTTTGCGCTTGGCCTGATCGCACTTTCATACGGCGCTGCGCAACTGCTCCACACGTTCGGATTTCTCGCCGTGTTCGCGGCGGGTGTCGCGATGCGCCGGGCCGAACACCGCGCGAGCGGCAAGCGGTCGGCGCCCGC
>JGI24727J20361_100128_pt1 | contig 21231 bp, 19 predicted proteins | sample EPASupsiteSAE300_FD_20361 | JGI IMG/M metagenome (IMG submission 20361) | reverse complement strand
GAGATACACTTCAAACTCGTCGATATCTTCTGTCATTGCGATCGCCCGTAGTCTCTATTAGTTCATACTACCAGGCATCGCAGTTTATTGACACAGTAAGACTAGGGATCGTCAGGACATCCACGCCCGTCATCCGGGCTGCGGCTGCTGACATTCGGTCTGAAACCAATAGTCGACGAGGCGCTGTGCCGCTTGCAGGTCATCGGGGTAGTACGGATCGTCATACCAAGGCGACGGGTCGTAGCCGGCTTTCCTGAGCGCGGACAGTTCACTCTGGTGCTGTCCCATGGTCGGGGGCGCATTCGCCTTTAGCGCCGCAAGGTCACGGCATTCTGTCGGCGTTAGGTAAGGGCCGTTATATGGCATGCCGCGGACGGCGCATCCGAGCAGAAAGGTCGAAGCGAACATTGCCGCCACCACTGCCCATCGTCTGGTCATATCGCCGTCCTCCCGGCACCGCCGAACCTGGCCCCGTGCTCGCGCCAATCAACGGCCCGTCCCTAATCGGGCTTTAGCGGCGTGAAGATCACGTCGCCCCCATATATTTGACCGTTATAACCCGGTACTGAAATCTCGTACCGTCGGTACCACGATTGTGTAATGCTTTGGGCGGCTGGATTTTCCTTTCGGTAACCATCATAGACAGAACTAGTCATGAGAATCGGTGGCGTCGCCGGTGAAATTTGAGCATCGCTGGTTGTGTAAAAAGACCCTGCATAGTGGGGATTTTTGTGCGTGATGTATGGGCCATTGGACGTCCAGTTTGTTTCCAAGTTGTTTAGAAACGATTGAACAGTTTCTGTCTGCCAATACCAGTTCGCTTGGGTCTTGAAGTCATACCCGACGTGTACTGCCGGCTCCGAACGATGCACGGCGCTCTTGTTCGCGATATCGGTAAGCTTCGACGCAACGTTTGCAGGTCGTCCCAACCACACCAACGAACGATAGTTGTGGCGTTGTATGCCATGCCGCCGGAAGCCAGTCTTGGTCACGAGCATCCTTCCATGGTCAATTCCGATACCACACATAACTTCACCGCGCTTGAAATGCTTGTTGATGATGTGAGCGGCAACTGTATTCATTGCTTGAGCGGTGTTCACCGCATTCGTGAAGCACTTGTCTTGATCAAACACGACCATCACACGATCACCGATAATGCCGCGGACATGGCCGTTGTATTGTTGAGCGCAACGTACCATCGCACGCACGAACGATGAGTACAGCTTCGAGACCAGCCGCGGCCTATGTTGAAGATTTAGCTCGGTTGAACGTCGAATGTCGATGTAGAGCACGCACGTTTCAATGACCTTGCAACCTTGCCGCATCTCGTCAAGATTCGGGAATGTGATTGCTCCGTCGTCTGAATGTGGCACAGCAGCTGTGGCCGTGATGTCGATGGTGAACTCCGACGAAAGGATCGCTTCCACTTCTGTAGCGATGTCTTTTCCTAGTTCTTTTAACGTCATTGTGCTGCCTCTAGATGATCCGGCCAATAGCTGGAGCAGCCAGCCAGAATAGCGCCACCAGCACTGAACGAGCGCCCCAGGAAAAGAGGCGCATCTTGCGCGCGACAATGCGGCTGTTTACTGCGATTTGTATCGACAAGTCGTGAACGTAGTTGTCGGTTGTCGAATGATTATCTTCCGGGAAATATCGTTGTCGCGCCTGCTTCACGAAGTCTTCGACAGGAATGGTCTCGATATCGCCGAAGTAGAGCATGTTGTCGCCTTGCCGATGCGCGCCAAAGAACTCTCGAATCGAAAGCTTTGGCAAAAACGAAGTAATCGCGATCCACGCACCCGTGGAAAAAAAGGGCAGCGACAAACGCAGTCCAGCCGTTAGGAATTCCGGCAAAGACTTTTGGGAGGCTAACGCACCAAGGATTGCCAAGATCCAGGCTGAGCAGAAGGTTAGCAGCGCCGCGTTTTTAGTTTCTGCGAACTTGAGAAAATCGACGATTCTCGCAAGATTTGCGGTCATTATTTTTTCGAATTGCTCTTCCTGGTCATTTTTTGCCATGCTGTCCCCGGCTTTCCGTGCTTGGTCCGGTAAGTGTAAAAGGCTCGACGGAGGATTGAGCCAAACGACCTGAACTTCCCACGCTTCGCGCAACGTCAGTTTAACTTACCGCTCGAGGATCACGCCCGGCAAGCTCGACTTGGTGATGGCAGCGCCTTCCGACAGATTCAGTCTCGCGGGCATGCCGCTGCGTACGCTTTGAGGCGGCGCTCCCAATCAAACGACCGTTGCACCTTTGGAAGATGTTGTTGACTTCGCCCATTATCGAGAGGCCGCTATATGGGGTCGAGGTTCGCCTGTCGCGTTGCCGTGCTCGCTTCGTGAGGGTCGCGTCCCGTCTCTGCGCGGCGGCCGCCCCCGGCTCCAGCGTCCCATCTCACACACCGGCCTCGTGCGGCGGCGCATCCATCAGCCACTGATTCACTTCCGGACGACTGCTGAATACCGGGTCCGCCACCCAGCTTTCAAAGGCCGGTCGCCAATCTTCCCAGACGTAATCGTCGATGTCGAACTCCTCATCGATGGCGCCTGTCCCCCTGTCACATAGGAACGCGAAGACCACCGAATAGCCGCTCCAATACGCGACCATGCAGTCGCTCAAATCCGCAGTTGTGCCCCGCGGCAGATCGCGGAGCATCATTGCAAGCTGGCGTACGAAATCGTGACGAGTCATAAGGCCCCTCCCCTTCGCCCGTTCGTGGGTAGAAACTCACGCGTTGCAGTGCGACCATCGTAGCCACAGCAGTTTCCATACCGGCGCTCCTGGGGCGCTCGACAGGATTCAGTTTTCTGATTGTGCGCCGATAACCAGTGAGCCGCATCCGCCCCCTGACACCACATAATGGCCCAGGTGTGATCGAAGGGGCGCACTTGACAACCCATTCTCGCCAGTACGATGGAATGACACGCATCGGGAAATTTATGACGCGACGCGCCCGCAATCAATCTCGAATCATGAGCACGCATCTGAAAATCGCAGCAGTTAAAGCCCTATCCGTTGCGTCTTTCGTGTCTGTCCTCAGTCTGCAAGGCGCAGCGCCCGCCTCTGCGGGAGAACGCGGCGCGCACATCGGCTGGCATGTCCGTCAGCCAGCAAGGTTCATAGTCTCAGGCGTATTGCGACAGGACGGAACGACGGACGTCATCAAGCCGATCCATGCCATCGTAGCCGCCGACGACGGAGAGGCTGCCGTTGCGATGTTCTCCGGGACTGCGCCGAAACAATATCCGGGCTACACGCTGATCGCAACGCTTGCTTCGCCGGTGCCCGCCGCAGGCACGTGCGAAAACAACATTTAAGTCTCGACGCAACACATCAATGAGCGGCCGCCCAATGGCCAGCGGGTCGCTGGCAAGTTTTTTACCTTAACCACATAAGGATCAAGTTGCGTTTGTTGCTCGCTCTCGTCTTCTCGTGGCTGCAGTTCTTCACTATCGGCCGCCCCTTTGCGGGAATCATCTGCCTGTTGCTGCAGCTCACCCTGATAGGCTGGATTCCGGCTGCAATCTGGTCGGTCTATGCGCTGAGCCAGTACAAAACGGACCAGAAGATCGAACGCGCGCTGGGAAGTCGCGGATGACCGATGCCATTCGCGGCCCCCATGCGCCGGGTGGCGAGGTGATTTTCGATAGCCAGGCGTAGCCGCCTGGTATGGAAACGGAAGCAGGAATGTCTACGGTTTTGGTATTGGATCAAGCCGGCGTGGCGGCGTCGAACTGCTCGCCTGAACGTGCAGAGGCTCTAATCGGGAAGGGTGCGGCCGAAGTGGTCCACATGAAGCCGATGACAATCAGGCTCACGCGGCCATTGGGAAACGGAGTTCCATCGTCTGCACGAAGAGCGCCAGATGCCCCTAATCCCAGTCAGAAGAAGCGGTCATCGCGTCTAAGGAGTTTACGCGCCCGGGACGGCAGTAATTGCTTTTATTGTGGTGCCGCGCTGGAAGATGAAAACGTCACGCTTGAACACCTGCTATCAGAGAAAGACGGAGGCTCGTCGCGGCTCGCCAATCTGGCGCTGGCTCACAAGAAATGCAACGAGCTCGCCGCGGATCTGCCGGTCGTCGAGAAGGTCCTGCTTCGTGAACGGTTGCGTGCCGCGAGAACCGAGGCGCTGCCAGGCCGGGCTGGGTAAGCCAGGGTGGGCGGTGCCCGCGCTTGACGCCCGAACCGTGTTGCCTGCGGAAGAAGAGATGCAGGCGACGCGTTGCATCTGCCGACCCCGCTAGGTCGAGCGTCCCGTCACGGCGAGCATCGTCCCGCGACAGCGATTGTGACCGCAGCGGCACTCGTATTGCGCCCGCACGGCTGCCGACAGGCGGCCCTCTACCGAGAGCCCATAGGTGATGAAAAGCTCCTCGCCGGGCTCGATATCCGAGACCGCCTGGATGTGCACCTTTCCATCGAACTCGACGGCCTCGCAATTGGCAACGCACGCGTGATTCAGCCAGCGCGCACTGTTGCCGCCAAGCGAACCATCAATGACGCGCCCGTCGGATAGTCCGAAAAGGAATGTATGCCCCTCCTTCCCGAAACGGTGATGGCGCTCGATCGCCCGCTTCCAGCTCATAACGGTGCCGGCATACTCGAGGATGAGTTCGCCCGCGCGGAGGGGGCGTAGTGCAAACACGCCGCGACCGTGAACGACCGAGCGGCGGACAGCAATTCTTTTCATCAGTACCTGCTGCAGTGAATGTCGAGCGTGCGCTCATTGGTGTGGCCCGGCTGCGGACTTGACAGCAGTTAGAGCCTGGTAGAATCGTGCTTCATTCACAACGAAAATTCAACAAAATGGAACGCTATAAGGACCTGCTTGCGCAGAAGGGGCAGTTGGAAAAGCTGATCGCCGAAGCGCATAAGAAAGAGGCCAGTGCGACGCTCGAACGGGTGCGCGAGGCCGTCGCGGAGTTCGGCTTCACGCCGGAAGACGTCTTTGGGAAGCGTCGCAAGGACGCCGGCGTGCCGGTGGCGCCGAAGTATCGCCATCCCGAGACCGGCGAAACGTGGAGCGGGCGCGGCCGCGCACCGCGCTGGCTCAAGGATCAGGACCTCGAACGCTTCCGCATCACCGAATGAGCGGCGCGCAGTACGGCACTGCAAAGGCCCGGATCTATCTCGCGGGGTTCGACGTTTTCCGCGTCGATGCGCTCGACTACGGTCGCTCGCTCCAGCGTATGTGCGCGGACGCCGGATTCGAAGGGCTCTACCCGCTCGATGCACTGGCGCCGGCGGACCTGTCCTCGCAGGAAAAAGCTGCGTGGATCTATCGCTCCAACCTCGCCGCGATCGGACGCGCGGATATCGTCATGGCCAACGTGTCAGATTTTCGCGGCGCGGGCGAGCCGGACAGCGGCACCGCGTTCGAAATCGGGTTTGCGGCTGCGCTTGGGAAGCCCATCTGGGCTTATCGGGAGGATCTCGCCGCGTTGCGCGAGCGCGTTCCACGCAGCGCGACACAGCTCGGCGATGTCTGCGAACGCGGCTATCTGGTTGAGGATTTCGGGCTCCCCCTTAACCTGATGCTCGCGTGCGCGGCAAAGATTGTCCAGGGCGGTCCTGCCGAGTGCCTGCGTGCAATCTCCGACGCCTATGACGGCTATGACATTGGGACGATCGCCCCCTCTTCCTGCAGGCTGAATGGCGGATCGGAGATTCGCCAGGTGTAGGGATGACGCCACTTCAGTATATAAGGTGCTGAATGCCATGAACGAATCGCATCTCTGGACAGCAGAGCCACATACCGCGTACCTGTATTGGCAGACGACCGAGGCGGCCGGCGCGGACCGCCGCCGCTTTTCCCAACGCTCCATCGTGCAGCACAAGGCGATGTTCGACCGGTTCCTGCGCCATCTGGTTACCCGCGGCGTGGCACTCACGACGTTCGGGCCCGAGCACCTTGAGTCATTCTTCGACGACGTCGAAAACCGCTGTGCGCCAGGGACGACCACCCGGATGCGTTACGTCAAGCTGATCGATCGGCTGTGTCGCCATCTGGTCGACGTGGGCCTGCGTCACAGCAATCCGGCGGCAACCTTCGCGCTCTCGGCCGCCTGGCCCGAGGACGAGCCCGAACCGCTCTTTCTCGATCCCGACGCAGACACCGCGCTGCAGGGCTATGTCCAACCCGACGCCGGCGACGATGGCCGCCTGTGCCGCAACCGCGCGGTCGTAGCTCTGCTGCTCGGCGCGGGCCTGACTGCGGCCGAACTCCGCGGCGCGCGATGGCGCGACGTCGTGGTAGAGGGGATAAGGCCGCAGGTGTCTGTTCCGAAGCGAGGTGCACGCCTCGAGAGGACCGTGGCCCTTCCCGCTTTTTCGACACCCGCGCTTGCCGCATGGCAACGGCTTCATCCGTCGCCCGACGACGCGCTTCTTTTCCCCGCGCCGCGCACAGACGACAAGCCGATCAACGATGTGCTCCTCGGCGCGATCGTCCGCGATGCACTGGACGCAATCGGTTTTGCTGCGCCGGACATGAGCCCACGCGTGTTGCGCAATACCTTCGCGCGTCGTCAGCTGCTGTCTGGCCGCACCAACGAGCAGACGACCGTGATGATGGGTCTGGCCAGTCATCGCACTGTTATCCGCATCCGCGACACCATCAAAGCCCAGGCGACTTGACTTCGCGTCCCACTCCGTAGGCTGGTCTTGCCGGTACGTCTGTGCCGGCACAACCTTTCTCCGGAGCGCTACATGCCTTACAAAACATCGTTCACGGACATGACCTATCCCGATGAGACGGGCAGGCCGTGCGCCCTTCAGTTCCGCATCGCGCTTACAACAACAACTGAGCGTCTGGCGATAGTCCATCTGCTTGAAACGAAGGCCGAGTACCAGGGTCCGATGGAGTCATCCATCGTCCGGGATCAGATCCTGAATCGCATTCTGGACACGCACCTGCGCGGTGTGCCGTTGAACGCCATCCGGCTCGTCGTCGAAAGTGGCGAACAGTCGTCCCTGTTTCCCATCGATTTCGATGTGGGCGATTACATCAGGCGCGGCAATCCATACGAAGCGACGCATGTCACCACGGGGCGTGGACTGTTCCGGGAGCGTGTGGCCATCCGGTCCGAGTCCGTCGTCGCGGGCCACACGCGAGTTCACACCAGTCACGCGGAGCCGCTGGCTGTTCCGAGGGACATTGCTGCTGCCTTGCGCTGAGGTCGGAAGGGACTGTGGGGCTGAAACCGCCAAAAGGCGGTGCTATTCCCGCCTCTTTCCCCGACGGTTTGCCGCCGCGGGGCTGACAGAATGTTCGTGTTGCCCAACAACAGCAACGCAAATGTCGCAGTTAACTACCCCTCCTTGCAGGTCATGACAGCATTGAAACCGACCGACGAGCAGATCCATACACTCGAGACAGTTGCCGCCGGCGAGACGGTAAAGGTCAAAGCGTACGCCGGCGCCGGCAAGACCTCGACGCTCGGCATGATTGCCGAGCGCTTCAGCACGAAGCGCGGCCAGTACCTCGCCTTTAACCGGGACATCGCCGCCGAAGCCAAGCGGAAGTTTCCCCGCAACGTCATGTGTCAGACCGTTCATTCGGTCGCATTCCGTGCTTCCGACCGCGCGCTCACGGGCCGCTTGAATCAGCCCAAGGAGCCGCCTCACATGCTCGCCAGCAGGTATGGACTCGGACCGGTGCGCGTTCCTACGGTGATCGGTAAGAACATCGAACTCTCGGCGTTCCAGATCGGCCGGCTGGTCGCCGACGGCGCCGCACGTTTCTGCCGGTCAGCTCAGGACGAGCCAGAGACGTGGCATATACCCGTCGACGAGATGATCACCGAGCAGGCTGCAGACGAGATGCGTGCGATGCTCTTGCCCTTCGTTGTTCGGCACTGGAACGAGAGCATCGACCCGAACGGTAAGACCGCCATCACCCCGGACACGTATCTGAAAACGTGGGAGCGATCCCGTCCGCAGATCGGCGCCGACTTCATCCTGTTCGATGAAGCCCAGGATAGCGACGGCCTGATGCTTTCCGTCCTGCGTCGGCAGGAGCACGCGCAGATCATCTATGTAGGCGACCCCTACCAGCAGATCTACGAGTGGCGTGGCGCGGTCAACGCGATGGAATACATCAGGGCGAAGGAATGCGCACTGACGGAGTCCTTCCGCTTCGGGCCTCACTTCGCGGCGCTTGCCTCACGCGTTCTCAACCTCCTCGGGGAACGTGTGCCGATTCGCGGACAGAGCGGTGTGAGCTCCAGTTTCTTTGAAGAGCATGACCCTGCGCGGACCTTCGACGCAATCCTGTGCCGGAAGAACGTGACGGTCATCGGGACGTTGGCAAACGGGCTGCAAAGTGGGCACAAGGTAGCGGTGCGCGCGAACATCGACGAGATCCTCGCATTTGCTGACGGCGCCGACCGGCTGATGCGCGGGCAACGCGCGTTCAGCCCTGCATCGCTCGCGCTCTTCGAAACGTGGCGCGACGTCCAAGAGTACGCGGCGAGTTATGCAGGTCGTGACCTGTTGCCGATTGTCCAGATAATCGACCGGGGAGGCACGGCATATCTGCGCGAGCTCCTGTCACGCGCGTCGCCGGAAGCCGAAGCAGACTATGTCGTATCAACGATCCACCGGGCAAAAGGTCTCGAATGGAACCGGGTCAAGGTATGCGGCGATTTCCGTTTCAGGACCGAAGATGACGGCCGCACAACGATGACCGACGAGGATAAGCGCCTGCTCTATGTCGGTCTGACACGCGCGCGATACGAAATGGATGTCTCTGAACTGCGCAACGACCTTCTCAAAGTTTTCCGCGACTTCGACACACTGGGGCAAGGATGATCCCTGGCCGGCCCCTCGGCGATACTATTAAAATCGGTGACTGTCTAAGTGGCCCGAAATGTGATGGCAAGGAAACGCAGCGTGAAAGTTCAGGCAACCGGGTCCGGACCAGTCTCCGTGCTCACCGCCGTGTTCAATGCAGACGATCCCCTGACGCGCGGTAAGGACCGGGACTACGGCGAGAGCGAGATTCCCGCGCTCACGGCTTTTGTCAGCACCTTATGGGCGGAACTGCATTCGGTCGACGCGCTTCCAATCCGTCCCTGCCCGCATTGCAACGGTGGCCGGGGTCGGTTTCATACGCGGGCAAACGCTTACCACGCGGTGCCGTACTCCCGCTGCGCCGACTGTCGTCGCCTATACACCCGTCTGACGGGAACTCCCATTGCGCGACTGCGGTTCGCTACGAAGATGCCGGAATTCTTCCGGCTATTGTCCCAGCCATTGCCCCTCGAGGAAGTCTCGCGACGTCTCGGCATCGACTACGGCGCCATCTCGAACTGGCTGATGCGGTTCCGGCAACTGATCGCACTGAACGATCCGGACGGCCATTGGACGCCGCTAGTTCGGCTCGGGCTCAAGTACCGCCCGCAGGGGACCTGTACTCGATGCGGGTATGAGGGGCAGCTCAATAATGGCGGCTTCAGCGTTGACAACCGACGGCAGGTGAAATGTCCCTCATGCGGTTGCCATTGGCCGCTCAACGTGAACTCAAACTCCAGCGCTGTCGCCGTTGTGGTCGTCAACGACCTAGCGCTGAACGCGGCAGAGCGCCGCTGCCGCGCCGGACTTGACGCGCCAGATCTGCCGCGTGTCGAGGCGGGTTCCGTAACGACGGAGCCGCGCATTACGCCAGCAGTTGTGCCCGCGCCCCCGGTCGCTCCGTTCGACGCCGGCCGGTTTGATTTCGGCGGGCCGCTGCGACAAAACAGTCATCTGCCGTGCAGGTGGGCTGAGGACAAGGAATTGACGAAGTTTCTGCGACGCCACGTCGATGAAGTGCTGTCGGTCAGTGTCGACCCTCCACCCTGCCCGCATTGCGGCCACGACGATACGAGGCTTGCTTCCGCCAGCCGCGCGGACTCGCCTTTGCCCCAATTCCAGTGTCGCGCTTGCGCCCGTCTATATTCGCGGGCGACCCGTACGCCATTGGCGAACATGTTGCGCAAGGACATCGCTTACGGGATCCTTCCACTTTTGTCCCAGCATCGCCCGCTCGCAGATGCCGCAGGTCAACTGGGCACAACCCCGGAGGTCGTCAAAGCATGGGTCAGGCGGTTTCGCGAATGGTTACTGGTGCTCGATCCTGCGGGTAACTAGGGGTCGCTTGCGAAAACGGAAAATAAAGCACGTTAGCGGCGGACGAACGTTGCCAGACGACCCGCATCTGCCGTTCAACAGCCGCTGTCTTCGCCGTCCCTTCTTGGGTCACTACGGTCATACGTTCACATGCATGTTTAGTTGAGAAGAACCGCGCCAATTTAGTCTCCACTGACATACACGTGTCCAACGTTAGCGTTGTCGACGACGAGGCCAATGGTCTTGTCAATGCGGGTGCCCACACGGAGCGCATCGATCGACACGCTTCAGATCCGGGCGTCGAAAGACTGGTCACGTCGCTCCGACTGTTGTGACCTGCCTTCCAAGTGCTGCGGAAGACCGAGGCTATTCATTTTCGACACCGCAATACTCGCCAATGATCCGAACGTTTCAACTTTGAGGATCCCCGGCTGTTCGCATTAACTAGTGCACCTCAAACAATGGGGCGAGCGAACCTAGGTCACACGATACCCGCCGCGATGTAAGCGGTCTTCACCGTCGTGAAGAACTCTTGCGCATAGCTGCCCTGTTCTCTCGCTCCGTAGCTGGACTTTTTGCGACCGCCGAACGGCACATGGTAGTCGACCCCGGCCGTTGGCGTGTTGATCATCACCATGCCGGCCTCGACGTTTCGCTTGAAATGGCTTGCGTACTTGAGCGACGTCGTGCAAATTCCTGCGGACAATCCAAAGCGCGTATCGTTCGCTACGGCAAGCGCCTCGTCATAATCATTGACCTGAATGACCGACGCAACCGGGCCGAACACCTCTTCCTGATTGATCGTCATGGATGGGTGCGTACCGGTCACCAATGCAGGCGCGAGAAAAAATCCTTCCGTGTCGGCATCTACACGAGCACCGCCGAACACGCTTCCGCCTTCACGCTTTGCGAGTCGAATATAACGTTCGTCCTGCGCAAGCTGCCTCGCATCGACGACCGGCCCTATTTGCGTCTGCGAATCCAGCGGGTTGCCTACTTTCAGCACTTTCATGCGTGCATGCATTGCTTCGACGAACGAGTCATGAATGCCGCGACCGACGATCAGACGACTCGATGCAGTGCAACGCTGTCCAGTCGAATAGAAAGATCCGTTGATGCAGGCATCGACCGCGACGTCCATATCGGCGTCGTCGAGCACGACCATCGGATTCTTTCCCCCCATTTCAAGCTGTACCTTTTTCCCGCTCGACACGCATTTCTCGGAGACAGCTTGACCCGTCGCCGCCGAGCCCGTAAAGCTGATTGCATCGACGTTGGGAGACCGCACGAGCGCTTCGCCCACGGCCGCACCTGGTCCCATCAACAGGTTGACGACACCGGGCGGCGCCCCGGCGTCAGACAGGATTTTTACGAGCGACCATGCACATCCCGGCACCAGTTCTGCCGGCTTGATCACGACACAATTCCCATATGCAAGAGCCGGTGCAATCTTCCAGGCCGGTATTGCGATCGGGAAGTTCCACGGCGTGATGAGACCAACTACTCCTATCGGTTCCCGAGTGACCTCGACCGTCAGACCTGATCTGATCGATGGAAGTAGTTCGCCATCGGTTCGCAACGCTTCTCCAGCGAAGAACTTGAAGATCTGTCCCGCTCGCTGCACTTCGGCGGCAGCTTCCGAAAGCGTTTTGCCCTCTTCTCGCGATAGCAGCGTCGCCAGCTCCGCCTTCCGAGACAGGATGATCGAAGCCGTCTGATCTAATAAGTCAAAGCGTTCCTGTGGACCACTCTTTGACCATGAGCGAAAGGCCTCACGTGCCGCAGCGGCTGCGATCTCGGTCTGCAGCACATTGGCATCGGCGTATTCACCGATTACATCGTTGCTATCCGACGGACTCACATTGGGTCGCCAGTGTTCGCCGGCTACCCACTCACCGTTGATCAGGTTTCTATACTGATTCATTTAACTTCGCCAAATGAAAGAAAGTCTTTCCGTGTGCCGGAAATCTTATGGAACGGTTATACCGGCCTGCGCAAACTGGTTACGTCGCGAGCGGCGGTGTCGACACGGCGACCTTCGGCTCGTCGACGCGCTTTCCAACCATCAGTGCGTAGACGAGCGCAGCCAGAAGCGCGATTCCAGCACTGATAAGGAACGCGTCGACAAACGAATGCGTCCGATCGACGACAACACCGGTGACAAAAGGCGCGAACGAGCCGCCGAAATAACCGCCGAAGTTTTGAATGCTCGCAAGGGATGCCGCCATGTGCCGCGGCGCAGCCACAGACACAAGCGCCCAACTCGCACCACATGCCATCTGGACAAAGAACATCGCTACGCTGAGATAGAGAATCGCAAGTGTCAGATTCGGCGTGAACGCAGCGGGAACCGTAAATAAAGCCCCACCAATCAGACCGACACAGATAGGCCATTTTCGGCTTCGAATCGGTGCGATACCGCGGGCCTGCAACGCATCAGCAACGAAGCCGCTCGATAACATGCCAATCGTGCCGAAAAGATATGGGATCGACACCAACCATCCGGTACTTGCGAGCGATAAATGACGCTCACGCTCAAGATATGCAGGCAGCCACGTCAGGTACAGCCACAGCATATAGATGATGCCCGCATTGCCGAGAATCATGCCCCAGGTGGTACGCGTCAGAAACAGATTGCGCCATTCCGACATGGTCATCTTTCGCTCGACCTTGGTGTCACTTGCACCTTCGTTCAGATAGGCGGCTTCTTCGTCCGAGAGCGTCACGTTTTTGCGGTCACGATAGATCAAGTNCCAGCCGATCGACACGGCAATTCCGAAGCCGCCCATGATCATGAACATTTGTCGCCAACCGCACGACAGCATCATGACGGTCAGAATCGGGGGCGCAAGAGCCGGCCCAATCGTCGACGAAGTAATGAAGATGCCCGTCGGCCGACCTCGCTCACGAATTCCAAACCACTCGCTGACCACTTTCGCGCCAGCCGGAAAGTTTGGCGATTCACCTACTCCGAGCGCGATACGCGCAATGATGAACTGATGGAGATTCGTTATCAGCCCTCCACTAAACTGAGCGGCGGACCAGACGAACATTCCCAGTCCGAGCATCACTCGCGAACCAAATTTGTCGAGAAGCACCCCGACCGGCAGTTGCGCAAAGGCGTAAGCGAACGAAAAGGCAGACAGCAATATTCCCATCTGAGATGCCGACAACCCGAGTTCACTGCTGACGGAATGGTTCGCGATAGACAATGTGCTCCGATCGAGATAGTTGACAATCCCGGCCAGCGTCAGAAGCGCTATTGATGCCACCTGTATACGCTTTAATTTCTTCGACTTCTCGATCATTCCGTCTCCTTATATTTTCGAAAAATAGGTATTTGCTTTCACATTGAACAGTGCTACGTTCGGAGCTACGTCTAATGACTATCGGCGGTAGATATCCGCGAGCACCTGCACAGGGTGACGAAGCATCTTGCCTCGCAGACGCTTCACCTGACAGCGACAGGAATAGCCTGTCGCCAGGACCTCTGGGCTTTCCTCGTTCCTGACTGGGCAATCGGATTCAGGAATCTGGTGCGCCCACGACAGCGCGAAGATGTCGGTCGATGTAGTCACGTTCCTCGCTTCATGACCGTAAGTGCCTGACATCCCGCAACACCCTGTTGAGGGCATCGCCACGTCCAGACCTGCCGCGGCAAAAACCGCTTTCCAAAGCGCTGTAGCTTGCGCGGCATTGGTCTTCTCCGTGCAATGAGGTAGTAACTTGAACGACACGCGTGCCGCTTTGGGCATGTGCGACGAACTGATCGCAGTCGCGAGCCACTCCTGTGGCAACAACACATTCGGGACGTTTCCGCTCCCGAGTACTTTGGAATATTCCTGGCGATACGTCAGCGTCATGGCCGGGTCGACCCCAACCAGCGTGACACCCGTGTTTGCAATATCGAGCAGTGTCTGGGCGTTCTTCCGCGCGGCCCGCGCGAACCGTGCCAGAAAGCCCAGAACGTGGAGAGGCTTCCCATTCGGATGAAAGGGCGCGAAAAATACGCGAAATCCCAAAGAATCCGCAAGCTCGACAAATGCGGTTTCGACGTCGCCACTAAAAAAACTCGTGAAGGTGTCGCGGACCATGACCACGCAACGTTTCCGTTCGCTTGCGTTCATCCGCATCAGAATCTCAGGCGTCGCGATAGCGCATCGGTTCGACTTGCTGGCTTCGCTCTGGGCAATAATCGGTGTGTCGACTACTCCAACAACGTGCTTGAGCAATAGTCGCGCGAACCGGCTTTCCACAACGCCGTTGTAAAACTGTCGCCCCCCGGGCACGGAGACCAGCCGTGGAATCGTGTATTCGAGAGAAGCAATCATGTAGTCGCGAGCCGGGCGAAGATATCGCGTGTGGTAATGCTCCAGGAATCGTGATCGGAACTCCGGCACGTTCACCTTGACAGGACACTGAGCGACGCAAGATTTGCAGGCGAGGCAGCCGCTCATCGCCTCATACACCTCGTGCGAAAAATCATCTTTGTTTCGACCGCGACGCAGCGAATTCAAGAAACGTACGGGCAAGCGCTTCGCACGCGGTCGAGCGATCAGATCGGTACCTGCAGCTACCTGCAGACGTAACCACTCACGCATCAACGACGCACGGCCTTTCGGAGAATGAATGCGTTGACGTGTCGCTTTCCATGAAGGACACATCGAATCGTCCGGATCGAAATTAAAGCAAGCGCCATTGCCGTTACATTGGACGGCGTCACTGTTCGCTTCCCACACAGCGTCGCTGATCTCGCGATCGAGTTCACCTCGCAAAGTGGTGGAGTCAATCGTGAGAAGTGTGCTATGCACGCCTGCCGGTACGGCGATCTTTCCGGGATTTAGCTGGTTATATGGGTCAAACGCTGCCTTGATTCGCTGCAAGGACGGGTAAAGGCTCCCGAAGAAGGTCGGTGCGTATTCCGAGCGCACGCCTTTCCCGTGCTCTCCCCAAAGAAGTCCTCCGTACTTCATCGTGAGCACCGAGACGGCATCCGAGATGGGCCTGATCAAGGCAGCATCCTCGGGGGCTCTCAGATCGAGCGCAGGACGCACGTGCAGCACGCCAGCGTCAACATGCCCGAACATCCCATACTTCAAGCCATAGGAATCGAGCAACGCGCGAAACTCTGCGATGTACTCCGCAAGTTGCTCCGGAGGGACAGCCGTGTCCTCGACAAACGGCTGCGGCCGCCTTTTTCCGCGTACGTTCCCAAGAAGGCCGACTGCGCGCTTTCGCATTGCATAAACACGGCTAACCGCCACATCTCCCCAGGCGATCGTGTGGCCGAGACGCCGAACGCTCTGGTCCGTGCTGATGTGCTCGACAAATTCAGCGACACGGCTTTGCAGCTGACCGAGATCATCGGCGCTGAATTCAACGAGGTTGATACCTTGAGCGCTTCGCTCGTCGTTATAGTCCGGGAAGAACTCGGATATCGAAGTCCAGACAACGTCATCGCGGGCTAGCGCGAGTACCGTGGAGTCCACCGTCTCGATGGACAGCGGTCGATGTTCCATCAGAGCGCGCGCATCCCTCAGCGCATCCATGAATCCTTCATACTGGATGTTCACCAGCGCCGAATTAAGCGGTATCGGCAACACGGTCAATGTCGCCTCTACAACGAAGCCGAGCGTACCCTCCGCGCCGCAAATCAGGCTATTCAGGTTCAGCCTTCCGTCACGTTCGCGAAGATGCGCGAGATCGTAGCCCGTCAGGCAGCGATTAAGCGGCGGGAAAGTGTCTCGGATGAGTTCAGCCTGGTTGTCGGAAATCTCGCGGGCAGTTTTGTAGGCCCGTCCGACAATATCCGTCCGTGCGCAAAGCTGTTCCAGTGCTGCATCGTCGACCGGCTCGGAGACGAGCGGAACCCCTCCAAGCAACACGTTCTTCAGAGCGATGACGTGGTCGCGCGTTTTTCCATAGGTGCAGCTGCCTTGTCCGCTGGCGTCCGTGCTGATCATTCCGCCAATCGTGGCGCGATTCGACGTGGACAGTTCCGGAGCAAAGAATAATCCGTGCGGTTTGAGAGCCGCATTCAATTGATCCTTGACGACGCCTGCCTGAACCCTTGCCGTGCGTTTAATCGGATCGATTTCAATGATGCGGTTCATGTGGCGGGACAGGTCGACGACGATACCGTCGGTCAATGACTGGCCGTTGGTGCCGGTGCCACCGCCTCGGGGCGATACCACGACGCTTCGAAATCGCTCCTCGGCGAGCAGCCGCGCGATGCGCTCAACGTCAGCGGCGTTGCGAGGGAAAATCGCAGCCGTGGGTCTGCGCTGATAGATCGAATTGTCCGTTGCGAGTACCGTGCGCGTCGCATGGCTGACGTCGATCTCGCCCTCCAGTCCCGCAACCCGCAGAGCTTCGAGAAACGCTGCTTCGGAAGTAGTGTCTCGTGCTTCTTCTAGTTTTATCTTTATGACCTTCATGTCGCTTACCTTTCATGCGCCTTGCGCGGCACTCTGCGTACGTATTGCTTCACCTGCGTCCATCAGAGCAACAGGCCTGACGCGTCGTCGTGATGGCCGCATTCGGAGAGAAAACGCGAGGTCACGCGTCGGCGACATTCAGGAGATAAGGCTTACCCTGTTGATGTGACTTGCCGCTGCTCGCCAGGTACATGCGTCCCGGCGAGCGACGCGCGCGCAAGTTCAGCCGATCTGAACTCTGTCGAGAATCTCGTCTGAGCCAACCTCGAGAGGAACGAAATTGGTCGAGCGCACATAATCCGGTCGCGGCTGCTCGACCTGTTCAGGCTTGTTCTTCACCTGGTTGTAGACGACATAGGCCTGCCATCGATCGTCACCGGACAGGTTGTGACCCGAGGAATGCACGATGTTGGCGTCGAAGAACACGACTGTTCCCGGGCGGCCTATGATAGGCACGGCCTTGGGATGACTGGACAAAATATCGAGCATCGTCGGCTTGGGTACAACGTAGAAGCGGTAACCGGTTGCCTCATCGAACGTCGGATCGAGTGAACCAAGCTTGTGGCTTCCCGGGATGAAGTAGAGACATCCGCCCATTTCGGTCGGCTCGTCGAGCATGACCAACGCGGTTGTCATCTGCGGTTCTTTCACGCCGTCGATATGCCAGGTGCCGAAGTCCTGATGCCATTGCCAGACGGAGCCGTCGATAGCCGTCTTCAGATTGCACTTCGTGTGATAGACGTAGAGTTCGGGATCGTCGATCAGTTGTTGTGCCGGCTCGAGCAATCTGGGGGAGCGCACTGCGGAGTGAAAGACCGCCGATGCCGTCGGACTTTCTGTTTCGTGAACTTTGTAGATCGTCTTCGCGATGCCGCCCGTTTTTTCACGGACGAGATGGTCGGTGTCGATCTTCTGGATCCGGCACAACTCGCTCTTCATATGCTCGACTTCTTCTTCCGAGAAAAGCTCCGGCAGAACAACGAATCCATCGCGCTCGTACGCTTCCAATTGTGACGCGGTAAGTTTCATGAGGGCATCTCCTGACTTGTTGGTGTGATGTCATGATCCTAAGACCCCTCGCGTCCAATGTAAAAGATATAATAAGTTTCGTATCGATACCTAAAAGGTTCCGAATGGAGCTGCGTCATCTTCGCTACTTTCTAACGGTGGCACGCACACTCAACTTCACGAAGGCGGCGGAGGAACTGCACATGGCCCAGCCGCCGTTGAGCCGGCAGATACGGGAACTGGAAGAGGAACTCGGCGTGGCGCTTTTCGAGCGCCGGGGCAAACGCGTTTTCCTTTCATCGGCGGGCCAGGTTTTCGAAGAACGGGCCAGGCGAATTCTGGCGGACACGAACTCCGCGATCGTGGATTCGCAACGCGCAGCAAGAGGGGAAATCGGCCGGGTGGCGGTCGGGTTCTTTGAGCACATCGCGTACACGCTGCTGCCGCCGCTCTTGCGTGAATTCCAGCAGCGTTACCCCGCGGTGACAGTCGAACTTCGATGGTTTTCCTCTGCGGAACAGATCAATGCGCTGCATCGAGGGGACGTCGATCTGGCCTTCGTTCGCTCTTTGCCGCCGGATACCCAACTGAACAGCGTCTTGTTGCTTCAGGAGCCGTTTTTCGTTGCCATCGCGAAGGACAACCCTCTCGCAGCGAAACGGCAGATTTCCATCAAGGACTGTATGCACCTGCGCGTCATCAATTACCGGAAAGATGTCGCGCCGGACTATCACGCCACCATCAACCAGTTGTGCGCACTGGCAGGCTTCTCTCCTTCCACGAGCTTCGAAATGGGACAGATCTACGCGTCCCTTGGCCTCGTAAGCGCCGGGTTTGGTGTGACGCTCGTACCTGCGTCGGTTCAACGAACGCACATGGACAACGTCGTTTATCGTCCGCTGCGCGAACAGCACGCGCAAAGCGAACTTTACCTCGCGTGGAAGGAACCCAACCCGCCCGCTGCGCTAGGCTCTTTTGTTCAACTCGCGTGCGAAATAGCCGCGCGCGCACCGGGCAAAGCGAAGGTCGAGTAAGGCAAGCGGTATGACCTCAATTGCGATGAACAGGTTAGTTTTCCGGTTGAACTGTCAGCACATCTGCTTTGATTTGCGGCCGCCGTATGTAGCGTTGATTTGACTGCTTGTCCGGTCGCGTTAGAAGGCAGTGTGAAGCCGCTGAAGCAGCTCATTTAACGTCATGTCTCGCTTTGGCACGATCCGCATTAGCTAGGACAGCGGCCAAATTATCGGGGGATATAGTCGACGCACGGAGATGTCTTGATCACAATAGCTGGGTGACGGACAGCTATACGGTGCAGAGCCGCCGTTCGACTGTCCTTTCATGCCGTGGATACCAACGACTGCATATGGCCGCACTGCGCCGCTCCGCCAGCTTACTTAGGACAGTTGCCGCGCACAACACCCCCAACAGGAAAGGCTAACGCTAGTGGTCCCGGGCGGGACGCAGTGGCCGGAATCCACCGCGCCGCACGTTCTGGTCCTCGCGCCACACGTAATCGCCCGTCAGGTTGATGTGCTCCCAGCCAAGCGGTGAGAGATACGGTAGCAAAACTGCATCGGGCGGGGTACCGCGTGCGACCATCGCGTGGACAGCCCGGTCGAGGTAGACGGTGTTCCACAGCACGATTGCGGCAGTGACCAGATTCAGGCCGCTGGCGCGATAGCGCTGCGACTCAAAGCTGCGATCGCGGATTTCCCCAAGCCGGTAGAAGAAGACCGAACGTGCAAGCGCATTGCGGGCCTCGCCCTTGTTCAGGCCGACGTGAACGCGGCGGCGCAGTTCGACGTTCTGCAGCCAGTCGAGGATGAACAGCGTACGCTCGATACGACCGATCTCGCGTAGCGCAACGGCGAGGCCGTTCTGCCGCGGATAGCTGCCGAGCTTGCGCAGCATCAGTGAAGCGGTGACGGTACCCTGCCGGATCGACGTCGCCAGGCGCAGGATCTCGTCCCAGTTCCGCCGGATTGCCTTCTCGTTGTACGTGTCACCAATCATCGACTGGAGCGCCGGATAGTCCTTCACGCTGCCAGGCACGTACAGCTTCATGTCGTGGAGATCGCGGATGCGGGGCGCGAACCGGAAGCCCAGCAGGTGCATCAATGCAAAAACGTGGTCGGTGAAACCGTTGGTGTCGGTGTAATGTTCCTGAATGCGCAGATCCGACTCATGGTATAGCAGGCCGTCGAGCACGTAGGTCGAATCGCGCACGCCGACGTTCACGAGGTTCGGGTAGAACGGCGCGTATTGGTCGGAGATGTGCGTGTAGAACATCCGGCCTGGTTCGGCGCCATACTTCGGGTTCACATGTCCGGTACTCTCGGCGCGTCCGCCGGCCCGGAAACGCTGCCCGTCCGATGACGAAGTGCTGCCGTCACCCCAATGGGTAGCGAACGGCTGGGCGAACTGTGCGTTGACCAGTTCGCCCAGCGCCTGCGAATAAGTCTCGTCACGGATGTGCCACGCCTGCAGCCACGAGAGTTTCGCGTAGGTGGTCCCCGGGCATGCTTCTGCCATCTTTGTCAGTCCGAGGTTTATCGCATCGGCCAGGACCGTCGTGAGCAGCAATGTCTTGTCTTTTGCGCTCTCTCCGGTCTTCAGGTGCATGAAATGGCGAGTGAATCCGGTCCACGCATCGACCTCCATCAGCAGTTCGGTGATCTTCACGCGCGGCAGCATGACCGACGTCTGGTCGATCAGCGTCTGGGCAGCCTCGGGCACTGCTGCATCGAGTGGCGTGATTTTCAGGCCCGATTCCGTAATGATCGCATCGGGCAGTCCGTTTTCGGCCGCGAGCCGGTTGACGGTTGCCAGCCGCTCCTCCAGCAACTGCCGCCGCTCGTTCAGGTAACGGTCGCAGTCGGTGGTGATGGGTATTGGCAGCGCATTGTCCCGCCTGATCGCCTGGAAATTTTCCGCCGGAAGCAGATAGTCGTCGAAGTCCTTGAACTGGCGTGAGCCCTGCACCCAGATGTCGCCTGATCGCAGCGCATTCTTCAACTCGGCCAGCGCACACAACTCGTAGTAACGACGATCAATACCGGTGTCGGTCAAGACCAGTTGTTTCCACCGCGGCTTGACGAAGGCGGTCGGCGCGTCCGCCGGCATCTTGCGCACGCCATCATTGTCCATGGCCTTGATCATGTTGACGGCGTTGAGCACATCGGTCGCCGCCGGCGCCGCGCGCAGTTTCAGGATTTCGAGGAAAGCCGGTACGTAGCGACGCAGCGTCGCGTAATGGTCGCCGATCTGATGCAGGAAATCGAACGCTTCGGGCTGGGCCAGTTGCTCGGCCTCGCTGACACTTTTCGTGAATACCTCCCACGACATGACGGACTCGATCGCCTTGAAGGCATCGCCGCCATTTTCCCTGGCCTTCAGCAGGGCGCGGCCGAGCTTCCCGTACAGTCTCACCTTGTCGTTGATCGCCTTGCCCGAGCGGTGGAACTGCTGCTGATGTTTCTTTTTCGCGGCATTGAAAAGCCGACCGATGATGCGGTCGTGCAGGTCGACGATTTCATCGGTGACTGTCGCTGTCGCTTCCATGACGATGGCCGCCAAGGTCGCGTGACGACGCTGTGTTTCGAACTTCCCGAGGTCGTGTGGCGTCATCTGCGCGCCTTCGCGCGCAATCTTGAGCAAACGGTTTCTGTGC
>JGI24727J20361_100087_pt1 | contig 39569 bp, 39 predicted proteins | sample EPASupsiteSAE300_FD_20361 | JGI IMG/M metagenome (IMG submission 20361) | reverse complement strand
CGCTCTCTTCGATAGTGTCCACGTGTCCACCTAGAACTAGATGGACACGATGCTCCTTGCTACGCGGGTCCCCTTCAAGACGGGTTCACCGGGTGCTTACGTTTATGCGTTTCGGAGCGGGGGTGACGGCGTGGGGCACGGAGGGTCGAATGGTGGCAAGGCAACGCTAGAAGTCACCGAATATCTGTTGGCTGCGAGCGCTTCTCAGATCATTTACCTGGTTGATTTAGCGAACTCTATGGAAGTTGACGTCCCATTCTAAATGGGGCAGCTCCTATTCGCATTTTCTCAATGAACATTCATGTTGGCTCAACGTCATCGCCGCGAGCGCTGCCGTCTATGAGCAAAGCGGAGCAGCCGTTCGAGCGTCCGCTCGCGTACGCCGGTGATCGTCTGTTCCTGGCCGACTTCAGGCGGCCGAGGGGCGGGCGCCGGTCGGAGCTACCCAACCCTTCTAGGAAGCCGGCCGGTCCAATTGTTCTGGCTGAGCGACAAGAGCGGTCGCCCGGTTCGGCGTTGCAACTGTCGCTCGCAAAGTGGAATGCCACGTTTTGCTTGGCAGACGAGCGGGCGGCAATGGAGGAGATCAGGCTTATATTGTCGGATCTGCCTATGAAGAAACGAACGACAGGTTGCTTCCGCAAGATCGCGAGATGCTCACGCTTGCCTCGACCAGCGCCTTGATCGCTTTTGTCTTGATGCGCCGGACATCAGGGCTTGCACCGATTAGCGTCAGACACGCGACTGCCTCGTTCTGAACGTCGAGAATCGGCGCGCTCATGGCTGACAATCCTGGGATGAGAACCGATTCCGCTTCGTCGTATCCGACTTGCCGGATTTTCGAAAGATGCTCAAGCAACTTCACTGGCGGCTGTTCATGGTTCTTCGAAACGGCCAACTCGATCAGGTCATCCCTGACCTGATCGGGAGTGAAGGCGAGCAGCACGCGACCCGTGGCGGAGTTCGTCAATTGGAATGTCGAGCCCACCGACAACGTGGTAATGAAAGGCACAAAGCTGCGTTCCCATCGCACGATGGTGGGGCCGCGATCGCCGAGCACGCACAGCAGCGCGGGCAATCCCGTGCTGGAAACTAGCTGCGGCATCGCTTCACTGGCGAGGCGCAGATGATCAATTCGGGCGAGGGCGGACGCGCCGATGCGTACCGCCGTCGGCCCAAGGTCGTAGTGACCGGTGACTTCATCCTGTACTGCGAGACCGCTTGCCATCAGGCTCGCGAGATAGCGATGCGCGAGGCTGTTTGGCATGCCGATAGCGCGCGCCAGATCTCGGAGGGGCGTCGCCTTACCCGCCTCGACAAGTGCAAGAAGAACCTCCGTTGCCTTGTCGGCGGATTGAATCCGGCGCCGTCCTCCGCCATTGCCGGCAGCAGTCGGTGGCAGGTCGTCCGCCGACACCGCCGCTGGTTCTGCGATGGTTTTTTTTGCTGCTGTCAAAGCCGTAGATACTCCTCTCAGAAGGGTGCGAACCTCGGATTCAGGGTGCGCGAGCGGCTTTTGAGTTTATCACGGGCGATGAAGCGGGGACTCAGCCAGCTCCGGGCAAGCAGATGACGCGCGCGTCGGCATTGCGGAGGCGGAGCGGCAGAATGCGCTGATAGTCCGTGGAGTTGTACCAGGCCGTGGCATGCTCAGGGCTCTCGAACTCCAGAACCACGAACGTCCCGGTCTTGGCGTTGCCTTCGAGCACATGGGGCGTGCCTCCCCGAATCAGGAACACGCCGCCATAGGAATCCAGCGTGGGCTGAACCTTACTGGCGTACTCTTCCCACTCCGCGCCGGGAGAATGGATGTCTACTTCCGCAAAAATGTAGCCTTTCATCATGTCGTCCTGTCAGTTCGATGAGTTGAAGTTCGCCGGAGGGTCGCAGGCAACCGTTCCCATCTTTGCCGGAATCGAGACCTCAAGAAGCTCGAGGTCTGGTGAGATCGCCAGCTCATTGTGCTTGAGTCCGCCAGGGATCAGGAGCGATTCCCCCGCGCTGACCCGGATATGGCGGCCATCCTCGAAAACCAGGTCGACCCAGCCGCGCAGCGTATAGATGAACTGCGAATCGCAGATGTGATAGTGCCACCCGGTTTGCTGCATTTCGCCCGTTGCAAGGGTTATCTGCGCGCGCATGCGGCCATCGGTGGCCGTCGTGACGCCGAGGTCGCGATACTGGAAGAATGCGCGGCGTCCCGGCACCAGTGGTGCCGTTTCGGGCGTGGCATAGGCGAGCCTTTCGGCAAGCGCTTGGGCGTCGACAATCGACGTGGCGGCATGAACGTGTTCGATGGATGAGTTCATAGTCTTCTCCGTGAGTGTTGTCGTTGTTAAGCTGATGACGGGTTACCGTCGTGGTGCCCCGCGCACCAGCACGTTGGCGCGTTCTTCGACGCTCTTTATGATCGAAGTGAAATCGTCCTGGCTTCGTCCTTCTTCCATTGCCGTCTGCCAGACGCCCCCGGCCTGCTCCAGCACGGGCGCCGGGACGCCCAGACTGCGGGCCTCCTTGAGGGCCAGATCCACATCCTTTGCGAGGATCGACATGTGTGCCCCGAAGTCGAACGATCCGGGGAGGGCAAAGCGAGCAAGTATGTCTGCCGCTGCGCTTTGGCCGGTGCTAGATCTAATGACGTCCGCCATGACATCGGCGTCTAAGCCTGCCTTGGCGCCCACTGCTAGCGCCTCCGATGCAACGGCCATGTTGGCGGCCAGCATGATGTTGTTCACCAGCTTCATCGCCTGTGCCTGGCCGGGTTCATCGCCGAGCTTGTGAATCGTCTTCGCGATGCGATTCAGCGAGGGCATGATACGAGCGATGGCATCGCTCGTACCGGCTAGCATGATGGAAAGCGTGCCCGCACGCGCGGCGGACGGCCCGCCACTGACTGGCGCGTCGACCGTGGCGATATGCTGTCGCTGAAGCTTCTCTGCGATGGAGGACACCGCTGTCGTGCCGATCGTCGACATCTCGACATATGTATGCAGCGCCTTCCCAGCCGCCAGCCCGTCTTGGCCAAATATCGCGGCTTCGCATACCGCTTGGCTTGGCAGGCAGGCCATGACGACCGAGGCGGTGTCCGCTACCGAACGCGGACAGGCATGCGCCACCGCCCCAGCGTCCACGAGTCGCGATATGGCTTCCGGGTTCGGGTCGTAGACGTGCAGTCGGCAACCGGGTTGGATAAGCCGCATAGCCATCGCGGCGCCCATGTTGCCAAGGCCTAGAAATCCGATGTGGGTAATCTCGCTCACGTCCGTATGTCTCCGTATCTGGATAGTGTTCCGCGCGCCGCTCCTACCAGCTTGAATGGCGTTGCAGGTTGCGGCGCAGGTCAGGCGTTCTCAAATCATTAACTCGATGAGGAAGGGGCCGTTCTGGCGGAAGCTCTGCCGCATGAGGTCGGCGCACTGCTCGAGCGTTGTTGCGCGTGCTGCCTCCACGCCCATACCGGTGGCGAGCCTGACCCAGTCGAGATCGGGATTCGATAGATCGAGCATGCCCATGGCGGTGGGTCCCGGTGTTGCTCCGACGTTCTCGTATTCGCCGATCAGGATCTTGTACTTGCGGTTGGAAAGGAGAATCGTCGTGCAGGGAAGTCGTTCGCGGGCCTGCGTCCAAAGTGACTGCAGCGAGTACATTGCCGATCCGTCAGCCTGTAGACTGATGACCCGCCTCGATGCACCGCAAGCCACTGCCGCGCCCGTGGCAACCGGGAGTCCATCGCCAATGGCACCGCCAGTCAGTGAGAGCCACTCATGTGGCGCCGCTGCATGCGTGAATCGGTAGAAGCTCCGACCATACGAAATACTCTCGTCCGACACGATCGCGTTTTCTGGCATCACAGCGGCGATCGTCTGGGCCAGACCTTCGGGCGTAGGCGTGCCCGTAGCAGTGTCCGGGCAAGGCGGTGAGGGCGGCATATCGACCGCTGGCGCGTTCAGCGCCTCCGCCAACGCGAGCAGGGCCGCTTCTGGATGCTGGTCAACGCGCGACAAATGATGGATCTGGGCTTCGCGTGGATACTGGATTGATGGCTTGCCGGGGTAGGCGAAGAATCCAACGGGCGGCCTGGCGTTGACCAGGATGATGTGCCGGAACGATGCCATCATCGTGATGGCTTGATCCGTGTTGTAGGGCACCCGCTCGATCGGCAGACGGCCTCGCCCACGCGATACCCGCCCCATCACATACTCGTACTTTAGCGTGGCACCCGTGGCGTTGGCGATGCGCCAGGCGAGTGCCTGCGCCGCGGGCAGCGCGCATTCGCCACCCAGCAGGATCAGCACGTCTTCTCTGTTCTGGCGCAGAATGCGTGCCGCGTTATCGACGGCCAACGTATCGATCGATGGCGCTGACGGTACGAGCAAAGCGCGCGCCGCAACGCCGCCCGCATCCCATGACGTATCGGAGGGCAAGATCAGTGTGGCGATTTGCCCGGGCGTGGTACGCGCAGCGGCTGCAGCGGCGGCGGCGTCCCGGCCTACGTCGGCTGCGGACTGGCTGGTGCGTACCCATGCCGATACGGCACCGGCGAGCGCGGCTGTATCGGCAGTGAGGGGCGCATCATAGGGACGGTGATAGGTCGCCTGATCTCCCACAATGTTGAGAACAGCGCTATTCGCGCGGCGTGCGTTGTGAAGGTTCGCCCAGCCGTTCGCAAGTCCTGGGCCGCAATGCAATAGCGTACTCGCGGGCTTGCGGGCCATGCGGAAATAGCCGTCGGCCATGCCCGTCACGACGTTCTCTTGCAGCCCCAGCACACAGCGCATGCCTGGAATCTGATCTAGGGCTGCGACGAAATGCATTTCGCTGGTGCCGGGATTTGCGAAGCAGGTATCGATGCCCGATTCGAGCAGTGTGGTGACCAGACTTTCGGCGCCATTCATGGTGGTGTTCTCCAGTTCGATGAGGATGGGGGGCGTATGAGGTCAGTGCGAGCAGACACGATCCGTCCAGCCGGAAACCGCCTTGGCTTCAAGAAATTCCTCGATGCCCCAGATGCCACCTTCGCGGGCGCGACCAGAAGCCTTGATGCCGCCGAAGGGTGACCCCGGGGCGCGCGGCCTGCCATTCATCTCCACCATGCCCGAACGCAGCCGAACTGCGATGCGGCGGCATCGATCGTCATCGGTCGATTGCACGTAATTGGCCAGTCCATACGGCGTATCGTTTGCGATGGCAATTGCCTCTTCCTCGGTGTCAAAAGGAAGGATCGAGAGCACTGGGCCGAAGATCTCCTCGCGCGCGATGGTCATCTGGTTGGTCACGTCGGCGAAGACGGTCGGCTGCACGAAGTAGCCGCATTCGTGCGCTTCAGGGCGGCCGAGACCACCCGCGACAAGTCGCGCGCCCTCCGCCATGCCTATCTCGATCATCTCCTGGACTTTCCTAAATTGGGCCGCCGACGTGAGCGGACCGAAAAGTGTTCCGGGCGCACGAGCTGCTTCGGCCGCGAAGTTCGCAGTGATTTCTCGAGCCTCCTCGACCGCGCGCGCATATCTCGATCGCTCGACCAGCATGCGGGTAGGGGCATTGCAGCTTTGACCGGTGTTCTTGAAGCAATGGAGCACCCCGCGCCTCACCGCATCGGCATCCGCGTCGGCAAAGATGAGGTTGGCCCCTTTTCCACCGAGTTCGAGCACTACTCGTTTGAGCGTCTCAGCGGCGGCTTTCGATATGGCGATACCAGCGCGGGTCGAGCCCGTGAAGCTAATCATGTCGATATCCGGATGGGACGACAGGCGGGCGCCGACCCCCGTGCCGTCACCGTTCACGAGATTGAACACGCCACTCGGAAAGCCGGCTTCCTCGATGAACTCTGCAAAGAGCATCGAAGAGAGCGGTGCGATTTCCGATGGCTTCAGCACGACGGTACAGCCGGCCAGCAGTGCGGGCACCACTTTGAGAGTGACCTGATTCATGGGCCAGTTCCAGGGGGTGATGAGGCCGGCAACGCCGATTGGCTCCATCAGGATCCGGTCATTGGGCGCATGGGTGCCAATGGAACGTTCGAACGAAAACGTGCGAAACGCCGTGATGAAGTTCCTCATGTGATATGCACCGGCACCGACATGTTCGGCCCGTGCCATAGCGACGGGCGCCCCCATCTCTAAGCTGATCATTCGCGCCATTTCCGCGGCGCGTCGTTCGTAGATGTCCAGTAGGCGCTCGACCAGCCGAAGCCGCTCGCCCGGGGCCGTGCGACTCCAGTCCGAGAAGGCTTGTCTTGCTGCCTGCACCGCCCGGTCGGCGTCGATCGCATCACCGACCGATATCACCGCGCAGGGTCGCTCGGTGGAAGGGTCGATCACTGTCAGGTCTTGGCGACGTGCGGGTGTTACCCACTGCCCCCCGATATGGAAATATCTCTTATCAAGCACTTTGTCTCTCGCTGTTTTTGCGTTGCGGCGTACCGATCGCGATTCGGATGCAGTCCGTGAATCGAACGGTAGAACATGCGATTGTCTTTGTAAATAGGGTTTCATAGTTATCCATAGGATAAATTTGTGTCAAAACGGTTCGTAGCGCACTTCTGGCAAAATTATCTTATAGACAACGTGTAAACCCTATTTGCAACTTAGTGAGGTTCCGTCTATGGTTCGACCGACGGCGCTTCCGACCGCAATCACAAAGCAGGAGACATTCACCATGACCCACCACTTCAGTCCTTCTCACCTCCGTTCACGCCGCGCCGTCTCAGTGGCCTCCCACCTCTGAATGTCCCGGACCCCTCCGGTCATCCGTGGCCGCAAGGGGAAGCACAGGGAGGAGCCGGGCCATGGGCGACACGCCACCAGACGCGCAGGCGTTCGAGTAGCACTGGCGAGAGCATCGCGTAGCGGTCTTTGCGACCCGTGGCCTGTTCGATCCGCAGGTTCATGCGTTCACTGTCGATATCGGTCACCTTCAACGCCACCACTTCGCTGGCTGCTTCGCCTTCGTTGCCGGCGACCTCACGCGGCTGCTCGAGGCACCTGCTCCCGTTTGATCGACGGACCGTTCAAGACATCACGCCCCAGGCTCGATCGCCGCGTGGTAGGACAACCTTTGACTGGAATTGATATGGACCCACAACTGCTGAGCATTCTCGGAATCTTCCTGGGGCTCGCCGCACTCATCACACTGGCACTCAGAGGCTGGTCGATCATTCTGATTGCGCCGATCGCCGCGATGATCGTGCTGACCTTCTCGCAGGTCGATATGCTGAAGGGACTGAACGACACCTACATGAAGGGCTTCAGTTCCTTTGCGATGAAGTTCTTCTTCCTCTTCCTGCTGGGGACCATCTTCGGCAAGGTCATGGAAGACAGCGGCGCAGCCCGAAAGATCGCGGATTTCCTGCTGACGCTGACGGGAAAGTCCAATCCTCTGCACGTGTCGATGGCCATCGTCACCGTCTGTGGCCTGCTCGGCTATGGCGGCGTGAGCATCTTCGTCATCCTCTTCGTCGTCGTGCCGATCGCGCGGCCGCTGTTCAAGGAGATCGATCTCTCCTGGCACCTGTTTCCCGGGATCTACTTCTTCGGCGTCGCCACCTTCGTGATGTCGATGGTGCCCGGCACGCCCCAGATCCAGAACATCATCCCGACCAAGTACCTGGGCACCACCGCCACGGCGGCACCCGCGCTCGGGTTGATCGCCTCGGTGTTCGTGATCACCGCGAACTATCTGCTCCTCGGATGGATGATCAAGCGCTCGAAGCGCCAGGGCGAGGGTTACGAGGGCACCGATCCTGCGGCGTCCAAGGCGGCGTCCACTCATGCCAGCGGCGACAGAGCGCTTCCCAACATCCGGCTGGCATTCATGCCCTCCGTCGCCTTGCTGATCCTGCTGAATGTCGTCAAGGTCGATATCGTCTGGGCACTGCTCGGGGGCATCGGCGCGGGCATGGTTCTGCTGCATCGGCACCTGCCCGACAAGCTGAAGACCCTCACCGGCGGTGCGACCAACTGCGCACTGCCCGTCATCAACACCTGTGCCGATGTCGGCTTCGGGGCGGTGGTGGGATCCGTCGTCGGCTTCAAGTCCATCTCCAACATGCTCTTGAGCATCCCCGGGACGCCGTTGATTTCGCTGTCCTTGGCCACGCAATTGCTGTGCGGCATCACGGGCTCCGCGTCCGGCGGGCTCGGCATCGCGATGGAGCTCTTTGCAAAGCAGTTCCTGTCGCTGGGCCTGAACCCGGAGGTGATCCATCGCATTGCCAGCCTGGCGACCGCCGGCCTGGACGTGATGCCGCACAACGGCGCCGTCATCACGGCGCTGGCCGTCGTCGGCCTCACGCACAAGCAGGCCTACAAGCCGATCTTCATGCTGGCCGTGGTGACCCCCATGCTCACCAATGTGCTGGCCTGGAGTTGCCCCTGTAACTCAGGACACGCGGACACCGTTAGGTTGATGACACCGCATTACGCCTGAACTCGCGAGGCGAGCGGTATTTCAGGGCTTTGTGCGGGTGGCGCTCATTGTAGTGTTCAAACGCGATTGCCAGACGCGAGAGCGCTGTTGGTGCGTCAGACTTGTCCATATAGGCGACGTAATTGTGCTTCATGGTCTTCACGAACGATTCCGCCATGCCATTGCTCTGCGGCGAACGGACCGGTGTGGTCAGCGGCTCAAGACCCAGTTCGCGAGCGAAGCTGCGCGTGCGGTGGTCGATGTAGGCCGAGCCGTTGTCCGTCAGCCATTCAATGGGCTGCGCGGCCTGCGTGGTGCCGAAGCGCTGTTCGACGGCGGCCAGCATCACGTCGCGCACCACATCACCGCTATGCCCGCCGGTCGTTGCTGCCCAGCTAATCGCCTCGCGGTCGCAGCAGTCCAGCGCAAACGTCACGCGCAGCGGCGTACCATCGTCGCACCGGAACTCGAAGCCATCGGAGCACCAGCGGGTGTTGCTGCGGTCCACCGCAACGCGACCGTCATGTCGCCGCTTATCTCGCCGCACGCCAGGGCGGCGCAGCAGCAACTGATGCTCCCGCATGACCCGATACACGCGCTTGACGTTGATGCACGGCGCACCGCTCTGCTCCCGACTGCGGCGCAGCAGCGCCCAGACACGGCGGTAGCCGTAGGTGGGAAGGTGCGCCACATGGGCCTGAATCTCCTCGACCAGCCCGGCATCGTTGGTCACGCGGGCACGGCGACCATCGCGCCAGTCGGACGAGCGAGCTCGCTTCACCGCCACGGCAGAGCGCGCCACGCCGAGAACTTCGCAGACCGTCTTCATCGGTCGTCCCCCGGCAGCAAGGGCGAGCGCGCAATCAGGTTTTTTGAACGGCCCCATTCCACGGCTTCTTTCAGGATTTCGACCTCCAGCGTCTTCTTCCCGAGTAGCCGTTGCAGTTCCTTGATTTCCTTGATGGCGGCGGCCAGCTCAGATGCCGGCACAACGGTTTCGCCTGCCTTCACCGCCGCCAGACTGCCTTCCTGGTATTGCTTGCGCCAGCCAAACACTTGGTTGGCGTTGACGCCGTGCCGACGTGCAACGGCCGACACCGATGCTCCCGGCTCCAATGTTTCCTGCACGATGGCGATTTTTTCTTGCGCCGTGCGCCGCCGACGGCGCTCCGGCTCGGTCAGAATTTCGATGCTTTCCACGTAATGACTAGGCTTACTGATAGGCACAAGACTATCCCTTATTTTAAGAGAGTCCTCGTGTCCTCAGATACGTGGGGCCGCTCCAAGTTGGAAGCAGCTCATGGTTCCTCGGTGAAAGCGGAACGGGCGCCCCGCGTCTACCGTTAGGGCATGCTTACTTCACGTGCTTGACAGTGATTGTGCCAGCCAGCTTGTTCTTGCCGATCTCGTAATCAGGATTGATGGTCGCTAGCCGGTGAGCGGCAATGCCGACGGCCGAAGCCTGGCCGACAACGCTGGCAACACCCGAGAACAATGAGCCCGCCATGGCCGTCGCCCAGTACTCGGTATAGACCCGGCACCGCAGGCCTATTTTCTCAATCCGCCCCTCATTTTTTGAGACTGTGGCGCTGATGTCGCCGACTCCGACGACCTGGAACGGCTGGGGTTGCGAGATCAGGACATCGAGCTTTTCCGAGTCAAGCTCGTCGGCAGTGAATCTCTGAATGTCGATCGACATAAGGTACAAAGAAAAAACTGTGGTGAAAGAAGCGGGTCACGCCATACGGCGTGACCCTCGCAATGACATCGGCTATTGCCGCGTGAGTGGGTGCCCAGTGATTTAGAACTCAGTCCGGCAAGCAAACTCACGCGACTTGCTGCTCGGAAGTGCCTTCGCCGCGTTGACCAGCGGTAGTGTCACCACCTTTCCATCGGCAGTCTTGGCCTGAAGACTCTTCGCCTTGCGCATAGCGTCCCAGGCATATCGGAAGTTGTCTGCGCCAACACGGGAGCTCGTTGCGTAGGGCGTGCTGATCTCCTTGCCATCAATAATCAGACTGAATTCCTGCTGCGTGTAGCTACCGTATTCCTTGCCGGCGACGGTCAAGCTCATGGACACCGGCCGGTCTTCGCTGCAAGCGATGTACAGCGCGTTGCGTTTGGCGTCGACTACCGTGTATTCGGATGTGCCTTGCCCCCAGCCGCTCGTCCAGCGGCCGACTTCGCCGAAGGCGTGGGCGGTCGAGACAAGGGCACCGGAGCAGGCGGCCGCGATGGCGATGTGTGCGATGAGTTTCATGGTTCGGTAGAGATAATGAGTGAGATGGTTGGCCGCTGATATGACAGGTTGCGGATAGAGCAAACTCGCTGCGAGCAATTAAAGCGACGACAGAATGTTGAGAACGAACACGCCGACCCATGTCCAGAAATAGGCTGGGCTCTGCTTCAGCGAGCGGGCGCGTTTCCATAGGTAGACCGGCACAATGAATACGAGCTTCCCAAACGCGGAGGTATCGATACCCGCGGCCTTGAGTCGGCGTTCATCCAGCAGGCAGAGACCGACATTCAGCACCACGGTCACCCACCAATACCGGCCAGAAGCCAATGCGTTTTGTGCCAGCCATTCGTTGTGATGGTTCAAGAAATAGGCGAGCACGCCTTGCAGGAAGCTGCCAAGGAATGGCGCGGCCGCAATGAACCAAACAACCAGGTTGCTGATGTGTGTGGCGGGCAAGATCGGAGGTACGTCTGCTGCGGTGAGGTGTGTCGCAAGTTCTGTCTGCGCCACCGGCGTCCAGGTTGCCAAGCCTTGCTTCCAGACAAGCGTTTCCCCGGTGACGGCGCGTTGCTGGATCAGTGCTGCGATTTCCGCGTCCGGTACTCCGCCGAGGCGTTGACCGTTCTTTTCGTAGTACCAGTCGTTCATCTTGATTCCTTTGTGATTGATTTGGCCCCCCGGGCTGTGGGCGTGCGGGACCAGTAGCGTTGGTTCAGAGGCGGTGTTGAAGCTCCGAGGGCAGTCGGCAGCGATTGCAGAGCGCTTGTGCAACTGTGCCGACCAGCAGCCGTCCTTGTAGAAAGTTGAGCTGACTGACGAAGGGCAGGATGCGGCGTGCTGCCAAGCGACGCCGCCCGGTGGACCGTCATGCAGAATCCACCGGACGGTCGCCCCTACATCGGGCGTGGTTACGAGTTCTGTCCGTACCCAGAGCCCAGCTTCGTGACGGCATTGCGCATCGACGTTGCGATGGCATCTGTGATTGCGGCGGGGAACTGCGCCACGGAAAGCGGCGCGGTGGATGGGAACATGAAACCACCCATCAGCTTGCCGTCCTTGAGCGCCACCACCAGCGAGCCACCCCCGTTGATCACGTTCTTGACCTGGTTGTTGACTGGCACATTCGGCGCACCAATGGCTTTCGGGAAGTTGATCGTGATCACATTCGGGTTACGCGGATAGACCGACCAGTTCCCCACCACAGGCAGCGCAAACGGGTAATTGGCGTAGTTGCAACCCGTTGCGTTGCTGGCCACGATCCGTGCCACCCCACCGGCTTCGATGTTCAGAAACAAGCATTGACCGCCAATCGTGGTTTGCGTCCCCACCGCCTGCTGCACGGACGTGTAGGTCGCCGTGGGGTCGCCCATCGTGTAGCGCGCAACAAGATGGCCGTTGCCGTCGTCGACGTACTGCGCGTTGGCCATGGCACCATTGATCCAGGACTGACCGAGCCCCTGGTTGACCAGCAGCAATTGGTCGCTCGCATGTGCAGCCGTGGCAATGTAGGCGGTGGTTCCGGATGGGAACGTGCCCGTCATTGTTTGACGCACCGGGTTACGGTAGTCAATCTGCAGTGCCGTCGAGTAGGGCTGACCACTGACATCCAACGCCCGATAGGACACGGTGACCTGATCGCCCGTGTTGGGGTCGGAGCCAATCAGATTTGCGCCTGCCGTGGACAGGTTGTAGGACGGGTGCAATTGCGCAGCCGTCAGCCAGCTTGTCCAGGAACCATCCGTCTTCATCAGGTAGCCATCGATGGCTTTGCCGGTCAGTTGCTGGGGCGTGGTGGTGGCGGGCGGGGTTGAGCCCGAGCTGCTGGAACTGCTGTCACCGCCACCGCCGCCGCAAGCGGACAGGACGGCCGCCATCACGGCGCTTAGAACAAATTGACTACCCCCTACGTAGAGCTTTTTCAATTTCGAGCTTCCTTTGTTCGTGTTGTTGGATACCTGCTGCCGGTGCAAGACGGGCTGAGTTTTGAATGGGCGAGACGGTTACGAATGGCGTCCTATCGAGGCTGCGCCCCAATGAGGTCGAATATGTCCCGAGGCCGCCACGTCTCCGAATATATCGTCAATCAACTCAATAAGTTGAGTATCACCCTATAAAACCCTTCATTCCACTCGGGCGGTATCCAACCATTCGGGTGGAAAAGGAGGGCGCATGGCGGCAGCCGACATGGACCGACTTGCAGACATGGTGGGACGGGCGATCGCGAGAAACCGCATTGCGAGCAATCTCACCCAGGAGCAGGTCGCGGAACGACTGGGAATCGGTAACGAAGCGGTATCGCGCATGGAGCGAGGCGTGGTCATGCCGACCGTGGCACGCCTGGCGGAGTTGGCTGACATCTTCCAGTGCGACTTGCCGGACTTACTCACCGAAGCGAGCAACCGCTCCAGTGACCAGGCCAGCTACCTGACCCGCTTGCTTTCCAAACTCGGCAATAACGACCGCGCCATGGTCGTCGAGATCATTGAGCGCCTGGCAGGGCGCCTGGCTCGCCGCTGATTTCTCGCGCGACGCTTCAATAATCGTCTGGCAGCAGGATCGTGGTCGCCGATCGATCGGCTTCCGTGATCACCCACACCTTTCCACCCGTGGGAAGCGGGTAGCTGGAGAGCAGACGCAATCCCAGCAGCACCGCCAATTCATTCTGTAGGCGATCCTCCTCCGAGAGTTCACCCCAGTCGCCGTGGACGTGCCGGGCTAAGAGCAGCACTTCGGGGATTTGGGCGGCTTCGAGCGCTGCCAAGCCAGCCGGGGTGACGAGGACCACACCGAGTTCGAAGCGCGGCTTGGTGTAGTCGATATCGGAATCTTTCATGTTCGATTTCCAGAAGTGAGGACGTGCGCAGGCCTCCGGAGGGACCGGATGCGGACACGTCAGATGGGAAAAGAGGAAAAAGCAGCCGGGGCGTTCGCCCCGGCTTATGCCGGCAGATCGAGTTCGGCGAGCCGACGGCGTAGTGCGACTGCACGGGCTTGCGAGCAGCTCAAGTGACGGCGGATGTCAGCCACGGTCGGACGGACTTGGCCCGCCGCGACGTCCGATGCGAGTCGCGTCACGTCGGGATCGGAAGACAACTCCGCCGGTAACGGCGTGACCGGTGGACGATCTGATGCGTGACTCTCCGCGACGAGGGACGCAACTGATGCAGCGTCTCGGATCGACGGCTGGGATCGCAACGCTACCGTCCATAACACGCAGGCGACGCTTTCGAGTACCGCCGCGAACGCTAGCCCGGACAGCAGATCGACGCGTGCCGTCGTCGTACCGAGTAACGTGGCCAGTCGTGCCGTGACTGGATCGGCTGCCAGGGCGTCACGTCGTTCTGCCGCGCGCGCGTCCGCTGCCTGCTGATGCTGGATCTCGCTGGCTTCGGCCTCCAGTGCGTCGAGCTTGGCAGCCAACGTGATGCGACGGGCTGCCAGTCTCGGACAATCGCGGTGGCAAGGTCGGGCAGTCGCGGTAGCAAGCTGGTCGATGACGCCAGCCCGTGCTGCCATGACTGCAGTCAGGTCGCGACCGGATAGCGACTCAACCTTCGGAACCGCCCCTGCGCGCAATTCCCCGGCGTGCCGCTGGGCCAGCAGGAAGAACGTTGCGTGACCGAAGCAGGCGATTGCCATGCACGCGACCCACAGGACTATTGTCACGATGCGTATCCTGGGAGGTGCATCGCGAACCAAGGCCGGCAACAGGTGCGCACTGACAACCAGGACGACGCTGATTGCCACCCATACGAGCCGCTCCGCCAGCGACCCGCCACGCTGCCATCCGGCCAGAACCGACAGGCAGATCGCCGTCCCGCTTGCTCCAGCCGCCAACACCCAGCGGGACCGCCGGATCATGCTGCCGTCCCACCCAGCAACGCCGCCTTGCGGTCCAGCTTGTCGCGCAGCGTCGGAGGTGCGGGCTTGTCGTTGGCGGCCGGTCCGTCGCCGCTCGGCTCTGGGTTCTCCCCCGTGGTTTCGGGGTAGAACTCCTCCGCGACGGCTGTCGCCTCTTCGGGACTGTCCTCGAATGCGCCATTGGCAAAGCCCACCTTGGCAGCGGCATCCAAGGCTGTCTGATCGAACCCGCTTGCCTTGCGGCGGGCGTCCAGGTCGCGCGCCTCCATCAACGTGCTCTCCAGCGTAGTGCCAGCGCGCACGCCCAAGTCAACGTAATAGATCGCCGCCCGGTAGCTCTGCGTGGTGGATTTGCCTCGCAGCTTCAGCTCCAGCGCCAGGCAGGCCAGCAGGTTCCCGGACGCAGCGCTGAAATAGTGCAATCGTGCGGCCAGCGTTCGAATGGAGTTGAACGACGTGGTCCGGAAGATGAACGAGCCCATCTCATCTTCGTCGCCGACAATGACATTCAGCCGGCCATAGGGCTTGCAGCCACCGGGGCCGCCGAACTGGCAGCCTTCTGGTGACGGGCAGGGCAGGATCGCAGTGCCTTCCCGCTCCACACGCTTGCATCGCTCCCCATTACCGACACAGACAGGACGCCCGGTCTCCCGGTCAAACAGCGTGTATTCGGCGCGCAGATTCAAGTCGGGATCATTGAAAAGCAGCCGCACCGGGATTGAGCGCAGCTTGCCCGGCGTGGCCTTGCGCAGCGATTCGTTAAGCGGATGGAGCATCCACCCATCCCGGTTCTGGACTTGGGTGGTGAGCGTGAATTGATCATCCTTCTCCGGCAGGCGTTTGCCGTTCTTCTCGACCACGCGGCCAATGGAAATCCGCCCGATGACGGGCGGGGTAATGGCGAGACCTTTGAGCATGAGAATGGCTCCTGAAGTCAGGGGTAAATGAGGAAGCGGCGCGAGCCGGTTTTAGGGATGGCGTACTGCTGCGCCAGGTCCGGGTGATCGGCCCGCAGCCGATCCAGGTCCGTGGTGGTGCCGTCCTTGCTGCGCTTGAACGACACCTCGCCGGTTTCGAACAGCGCCCGAGAAGCGTCCCCCATGGCGGATTGGATGACCTGCTTCAACTGGGCTTCCGCCTGCTGGCGCGCGGCGATGTCCGAGCGCACGGCCACCAGGTCGGCAAACACCGTCGACAACTGACGGTTGTCCGTAAAGTCCACCGTGCCGCCACTGTCTTTGGGGTACAGGCAGCGCAACGCTCGGTCGGCGGATTCGGACCCATCCCCCGGTGGCGGTGTGTCGGCCTCCACGTAGTGCCAAAACTGGGCTTCCAACGGGATCAGCCGTGCGATCAGATCGTCGTCCCGATCGATTCGGTGGACCGCGAGTTGCTGGCCGCACAGCAGCACGGCCACATCCGCAGCTCGCTTGCCAGTGACCGCCAACTGGTGCTGCACCTGCAATTGCACGTATTCCGGCACACCCTCTTGCCAGTGACGGGCAATCTCGCCCCCTTGCCTTGTCCTGCATAGAGCTCCCCAACCGCCTTGACGGCGCGTTCGTTGACGGCAAGCGCAGTCCGGTCCGTCTGATTCGTGGCCGGATAAGTCAGCACGCGCCGGAAGAACGCTTCCGCCGCCGACTCGGTGACCTTGCGTTCGGCTAGTGCCTTGGTGCGAACCATGAAGGCGTCCCAGGACGACACCGCGATCCCAAGTTGGCGCTTGACGGCAGAAGCATCGAACTGCGACCGGTGGGGAACCTTGACCACGCCGGTGCCGTCACCCAGGGCGATCTGCAAAGTGTTGTTGCAGACCACGCGGACCGAGGTGAATTGCGCAGTGGTGGCAAGTGTTCCATCGCAAGCCGTTGCCAGCAGCAGGTAGCCATCGACTTTGTCCTTGCCCTTGAGCGTGCCAGTTTGACCGGTCTTGGCGAGTGCCCAGAATTTGCGGCCTTCCTTGAGTACGCCAGCGGTTTCCAGCTCGAAGCCGCCGACTTCGGTGAGGTCGCGATAGAAGTCCAAGACCTCCAATGGTTGAACGACCTGGTAGCGGGCGGACACGACAGAGAGCGGCGCCCTGGTGTCGGAACGGTAGAGAACCTTCTGGTCGGGGAAGGCGTGAATGGCGCCGAGATTGCCGTTGCCGGAAACGAAGCGGACTTCAGATGCTTCGATGGTCCAGTTCATGCCGGCGCGTTCGGCCCACACTTCGATCGGTTGATTCGGTGACAGCAGGTTGCCGAGACCGTGCCACGGCTGCTGGCCAACGTAGGCCATGGATTGGACGAGGTGCATAGCGAACTCCAAGTGCATAAAGCCCGGCCGAGGCCGGGCTGGGTAGATAAAGAGAAGGGCGAGAAGAAAGCGACGACGGATCAACAGGCCTGGCCCATGATCAGTCCGGCCTGACGCTGAAGGTGTGGTGGCAGTCAAGGCAGCGGTGGTTGTCGAGGACCGCGTCGTCGATGGCAGTGCCCACCGCCGAACCCGCCGCACAACCGGCGGCGCTGCCGACCAGTCCCGCGATGATTGCGCCGGCCAATCCGCCAAAGAGTGAGCCGACTGGGCCGGCAACTGCCCCCACGGTGGCGCCGACTTCGGCACCGGAGAGCGCCACTGCGATGCCGCTCGTCGCTCCCGCGACACTGCCGATCGCGGAGCCCGCTTTGCGGGCGACGTTGCGTGTCTCGATTCGGGAGGACAGACAGTGTGGACAGCGGGTTGGCGCAGCACTGGCTGCTGTCGGTGTTGAGACCGTATCGGCGTGGGGCTCTTTCCAAGCCTCCCGTTCGTCGTGCTGGCCGCGGGCCGGATGCGAGGACGCCGCAGAGGCCCTGCGTGCTGCGCCCATGACGTGTTCCGGATATGGCGCCAGCGCTTCACATTCTTCACTTTGAGAATCGAACGAATGCGGACCGGTATACCCAGCGGCGTCATGCAGTGGGGCTGGCAACTGCTGCAGTTTGTTTTGTCGAATCGTCCAGTACATGCTCAGTGCGAAGAGGATGGCGGGGGCGATCTGACAGACCACGAATGTGGCCGGAGGTGTGGTGGTCACGAATATCTCCCAAGCGGTGCGTCCGTGCGGAATTGCACGGACGGAGCAGGGCTCTTGCCGGCTCAGGAGAGTGATATGTGGTTGAAATTCTTTTGAATCAGGCGCAATCCTTGGTCAATTCTGTTCGCGCGTTAAGGAAACACTGATCAATGGAGGCCGGTGAATCGATTTCCTCCCGGTTTCTCGGATCGAGGAAGGATGGTATTGGTTCCGCGCGGTTTTTCGCTGTTTTCGCATCTATCCTGGCGCGCTTTGCGCGCTCAGGACGCAATGCTCCCAGGGCTGGTCAGCAGCTGCCTCCTGGCAAGCACCAGATTCGCGAGGCCAAACAAGCTGAACAGTTGCGCCGTGTTCTTGGCCAGCCCCTTGTAGCGAACCTTGCGATGACCAAACAGATTTTTGATGACATGGAACGGATGTTTCGACCCGCGCCCGAATCTGAGCCTTGGTCCTCTCCGCCGCAATCTGCAAGTCCTTGATCGCACCATCGCGCATCGCCTTGATCTTGCCGCGCTTGAGGGCAACATGCCACTTCGCACGCGTTCCGGACCCTCGTCCGACAGGCTGTACCACTGCTGCGGAAAGTAGATGCGAAGCATCCGCTCCAGACCAATCGGCGGTCGGCCTCGCTCGCCCCGCGGGTAGTACGGCTTGATCGCCGACACCAAACGCGCCCACGGTACGGCCTTCTCCATCTTGGCCAGGAAGCGCTGACGTTTGGTCACGCGCTTCTTGCCTGCACCTTCCACTTCTGCAAAGCTCATCTGCCGCTTCATCACCATGGCCCCATTCCGTGAGCTTCCTACTACAACGTCCTCAGCTACGTCTGCGAGGACGGCCGCGCATGATAAATCAGTGTTTCCTTAAGCGCGTTTGAGAATCAGATGGTGCAGGTGACGACAGCCATGAGCCTTGAAGAGATCGAAAGCACATACGGCGCTCGCGAAGCGATGGAGTACGACGTCGTGGTGGTCGGAGCGGGCCCGGCAGGGTTAGCACGGCTATCCGTCTGAAGCAGTTGGCTGCCAAGAAGGGCTACGAGCTCAATGTCTGTTTGCTGGAGAAGGGGTCGGAGCCAGGTGCTCACATTCTCTCGGGCGCGGTCATGGACCCCAAGTCCATCGCGGATCCACACGCGGTCGTGCGCAATCAGCCCTCGCCGGCTGGGCAAACTAACTTCCATCATCTCCTCCAAGAAAGAAATAGCCGCGCGCGCTCTTTGGCGCCTGCGACATATGGCACACAGCGCTTCCTCTGTTACACACGGCAAGTGTGATGAGTGCCATCCAGGGCACCCATCACACTGTGGCGCTCACATTGCCGCGTAGTTGGGGCCACCGCCCCCTTCCGGGGTGACCCAGACGATGTTCTGCGTCGGATCCTTGATGTCGCAAGTCTTGCAGTGCACGCAGTTCTGCGCGTTGATCACCAACTGGTCGGCGCCGTCTTTGTTGACGAACTCATACACTCCCGCCGGGCAGTAGCGCCCTTCAGGGCCGCCAAACTTGGCCAAGTTGATGTTCACCGGCACGCTGACATCCTTGAGCGTGAGGTGCGCTGGCTGGTTCTCTTCGTGGTTGGTGTTGCTCACGAATACGCTGGAGAGGCGATCGAACGTAAGGCTGCCGTCTGGCTTCGGATACTCGATCTTCTGGCACTCCGCCGCCGGGCGCAGGTACAGGTGGTCGGCATGCGTACGACGGATCGTCCAAGGCGGCGTGCTAACACCAATCTTGGGCAGGAACCACTGCTCGATGCCGGTCATGAGTGCGCCGATGGTGCTGCCTTTCTTGAACCACTGCTTGAAGTTGCGCGACTGATGCAATTCGGTATGCAACCAGCTCTGTAGGAAGCCCGCTGGATAGGCGGCCAGTTCGTCGCCGCTGCGGCCGGCAGTGACGGCCTCGAAGGCCGCTTCGGCACAAATCATGCCGCTCTTGATAGCCGCATGGCTTCCTTTGATGCGCGCTGCGTTCAAGAAGCCGGCGTCACAACCGACCAACGCACCGCCAGGAAACACCGTCTTGGGCAGGCTCAGCAAACCGCCAGCAGTAATGGCACGCGCGCCGTAGCTCAAGCGCTTGCCACCTTCGAGATGCGCCTTGATAGCCGGGTGCGTTTTCCAACGCTGCATCTCTTCGAACGGGGAGAGCCAAGGGTTTTTATAGTCCAGCCCGGTCACGAAGCCCAGCGTGACCTTATTGCCTTCGAGGTGATAGAGGAAGCCGCCACCATAGGTGTCGCTGTCCATCGGCCAGCCAGCGGTATGCACCACGAGACCAGGCTTGGCCTTGTCCGCGGGGATCTCCCAAAGTTCCTTGATGCCGATGGCATAGCTCTGCGGATCCTTACCTTCGTCCAGCTTGAACTTCGCAATCAACTGCTTGCCCAGGTGACCACGTGCACCTTCGGCGAAGACGGTGTATTTGGCGTGCAATTCCATGCCGCGCTGGAAGTGGTCGCTCGGCTCACCGTCCTTGCCTATGCCCATGTCGCCAGTGGCCACACCCTTGACGGAACCGTCCTCGTTGTAGAGCACTTCAGCGGCCGCGAAGCCGGGGAAGATCGTAAGCCGTCAATTAACGACGCCCTTCCAATGAGAGGCGTAGGGGCAGATGCTAAGTGTCCGCGTGGACACATGCACACCTACCTCTATGACAGAGAAACAAGACCTTCGAAGCAGACTGGTAGCCGGCCGCAAACGCGATGGCCGACGGGAATTTAACGAAGATGCGGTGCAGGAGCTGGTCGTGATGTGCCTGAGGCCGGGCGTGTCAATCGCACGAGCTGCCATGGACCACGACGTCAATCCGAACCAGTTGCGTCGATGGATCACACGCTATCAGCAGACGCAAAGTTCGCTGACGTCAGGGGGCGCTGACCCGATGGTCATCGATGATGTTCCCATCGAGGTTTCCGCACCGACGTCCCTGAGTCCTATGACTTCGGCCATAACGCCAGCGTTTGTGCCGGTCGTTTGTGCGCCATCAGCAGTATCTCCGGTGGATCGGCCAGGTTCGTCCCCGGTGTCGGCAATGGCGCTTGCGTTACACGTACGGCTACCGAATGGAGTGGAGTTCGACTTCGGCGATGCAAGCGTCGACGAATTGACGACGATCATCCAGATGCTGGGGAGGATGCCGTGTTCCGGTTCGACGAAAGCCTGAAGGTGTATCTGCACCGCGAGCCCGTGGACTTCCGCATGGGGATCAACGGCCTGTCGATTCTCGTCGAGCAGGCGATGTCCCTGAACCCGATGGCCCGAGCTCTCTACGTATTCGCCAACCGCCGGCGGGACCGGATCAAGATTCTTTGCTGGGACGGCAACGGCTTCTGGCTGTTACTCAAGCGTCTTGAAGCGAACGACCGTTTTGTCTGGCCCGCTGCCACCGAGATTGCCATGCTTGGCGTTGAGCAGCTTCACTGGTTGCTACAAGGCATCGACGTTACTGCCATCAGGAAACACCCGCAACGACATTACGCGCGCGTGAGTTGAACAGGACGACGGCGCACAGGTCTAACCTGGCATGCCGATCAACGTCACGATCACCGCCGAGGAACTCAAGGAGCTGCTCGCCGCGCGCGCTGAGCTCGATGTCGCTCAGCAAGAACGTGATGAGCTACGCAGCACACTGCGACTCGTGACTGCTGAGCGGGACCTGGCCGAGGAACGGCTGCGTGCCTACAAGCGTGAGTTGTTCGGTGCATCGAGCGAGGCACGCGAATCCAGCCAGTTCGGCCTGTTCAACGAAGCAGAAGCGTTGGCGAGCGCTGGCGGCCAGCCCGCGCAAGAGGACATTCCGACAACGACGGTAGCCACCCATGCGCGTAAAAAGCGCGGTCGCAAGCCGCTCGATCCAGCGCTGCCGCGCGAGATCGTCCGGCATGAACTTCCCGAGTCGGAGCGCTTCTGCGCCAACGATGGCCACGCACTCGTTGAGATCGGCGTCGAAACCAGCGAGCAGCTCGACGTGATCCCGGAGCAGATTCGGGTCGTTCAGCACCAGCGCATCAAATACGCATGCCCGTGTTGCGATCTGGGCATCAAGGTCACGCCGGCGCCACCACGGATTATTCCGCGCGGACTGTTCACCGAATCGGCGCTAGCGTGGGTCATCACCGGCAAATACCAGTTTGGCATGCCGATCTACCGTCAGGCAGGACTGCTACGCCGTTTCGGCGGCGACATCTCGTCGAACACGATCGCCGTCAGCGTCGTGCGCGCAGGGCTGGCAGCCCAGCCGGTGATCAATCTGATGCGCGATGTACTGCTTGAGTCCGACCTGATCTATGGCGACGAAACCACCTTCCAGGTGCTCAAGGAGCCTGGGCGACGGCCACAAACCAAGAGCTATATCTGGGCTCAGATGAATGGTTCAGGGCCACCTATACGGCTGTTCACCTACACGCCTGGACGCGGAGCGAAACATGCAGCGCAGCTTTATGCCGATATAAAACCCGGCGCTGCATTGATGACCGACGGGTACGAGCTATACAGCGGCATCGCACGCGACCATCAACTCGTCCACCTTGGATGTTGGGCTCACGCGAGGCGCGCACTCGTCAAGGCTGAGGAAACGGTGCCGAAAGCGGCCCGCACGCCAAACCTGTTGGCCACGCGCTTCATCCACCTGATCGGACGGCTGTTCGCTGCCGAGGCACGTAGCGCAAAGTGGACAGCCGATCGGCGTCAGCGATTACGACGCCGCTACAGCGTACGCGTGCTTGCCATCATCAAGCAGATGCTGATCGAGCATCGACCCACCGTCGTTCCCGGCAGCATGCTCGGCAAAGCATTGCAGTATCTAAATGGGCAATGGCCGAAGCTTAGCCGCTACGTCGAAAACGGGAACTGGCCTGTTTCGAACAACCCCTGCGAAAATGAAATCAGGCCATTCGTCGTCGCACGCAAAAGCTTCCTGTTCGCCGATACCGTTGCTGGCGCACATGCCAGCGCAAATCTCTACTCTCTGGTCCAAACCTGCAAGGCCGGTGGCATCGATCCATATCGATACCTCACCTGGCTGTTCCAGCGCCTTCCTCTCGCTCAGACCGTCGATGATTACGCCGCGCTGATGCCCTCGAACATGCCCGCTGGACCACGTTAAGTTCCTCGCTCCTCTCCATCCCTCTCTGACCGGCGTCGTTATTTGACGGCTTACGGAAGATCTCCACACCTAGGCCCTCGGCCTGTTCAGCCAGCCACTTGGTAACGGCACCCAGACTGATGACGTAGCAACCTTCGTTATGGAAGTTGCGCGGCACCAGCGCATCGGGCGTACGCCTGTGGCTGGTTTCGGAGAGGAGCAATACGTCGTCCCTAGTAACGGGCTGGTTCAGCGGCGCACCGAGTTCCTGCCAGTTGGGAAACAGCTCCGCGATGGCCGTGGGGTCCATGACCGCGCCCGAGAGGATGTGAGCACCTGGCTCCGACCCCTTCTCTAGCACACAGACATTGAGCTCGCAGCCCTTCTTGGCAGCCAACTGCTTCAGACGGATAGCCGTGCTCAACCCTGCAGGCCCCGCACCGACCATCACGACGTCATACTCCATCGTTTCGCGGGCGCCGTATGTACTTTCGATTTCTTCAGGGCTCATGGTTGTCGTCACACGCACCATGTGATTCTCAAACGCGCTCGATCACGACTGCGATACCCTGTCCCACACCAATGCACATGGTGCACAGGGCGTAGCGACCACCCGTGGCGTGCAGGCGGTTCACTGCCGTGGTAGCCAGGCGGGCGCCACTGGCGCCCAGCGGGTGACCCAGAGCGATTGCGCCACCCCAGGCGTTCACGCGCTCATCACCATCTTTCAGCCCCAGCGTGCGCAGCACGGCCAGCCCTTGAGCTGCAAAGGCTTCGTTCAGCTCGATTACGTCAAGCTGGTCCAGTGTCAGTCCCGTCAGTGCCAGCACTTTCTGAGTCGCGGGTGCGGGCCCGATGCCCATCACGCACGGCTCCACGCCAGCCGTGGCCATACCCACGACGCGGGCTTTCGGGGTCAGGCCATACTTGGCAGCCACGGCCTCATTGGCCAGCAACAGCGCACAAGCGCCGTCGTTCACGCCGCTGGCATTGCCGGCAGTGACCGTACCGTCGGGACGAACCACGCCCTTGAGCTTGGCGAGTGCCTCCAGGCTGGTCTCGCGCGGGTGCTCGTCTTTCTCTACGATGATTGCATCGCCCTTCTTCTGCGCGATGCTGACGGGCGTGATCTCGCGCGCCAAGTCGCCAGCCTTCTGCGCGGCCACGGCCTTGAGTTGGCTTGCGAGTGCCATGCGGTCCTGGGCCTCGCGCTCGATGTTGTATTCGATGGCAACGTTCTCCGCCGTCTCGGGCATCGAATCCACGCCGTACTGTTCCTTCATGAGCTTGTTCACAAAGCGCCAGCCGATCGTGGTGTCGTACACCGCGTTGGTGCGTGAGAAGGCGCTCTCAGCCTTGGGCATCACGAAGGGTGCGCGGCTCATGCTTTCCACGCCGCCCGCGATCATCAGTCCAGCTTCACCTGACTTGATAGCGCGCGCTGCTGTACCCACGGCATCGAGGCCCGAGCCACACAAGCGGTTGATGGTGGCGCCAGGGACTTCCAGCGGCAGGCCTGCCAGCAGCAACGACATACGGGCGACGTTGCGGTTGTCTTCACCTGCTTGGTTGGCGCAGCCGTAGAGCACGTCGGTCACGGCAGCCCAGTCGACGTTGGGGTTGCGCACCATCAGCGCCTTGAGCGGAATGGCACCGAGGTCGTCAGCACGAACACTCGACAATGCACCGCCGTAGCGGCCGAACGGTGTGCGAATGGCGTCGCAAATGAAGGCTTGAAAAGATGCGGTCATGGTGTTTCTTTCGACAAAGTGTTTGATCACGCGACAGACGTGGTGAACAGCGGACTCAGATCCGCAAGGGCGAAGCCATGTCCGGCCTCTGCCGCCAACTGCCGCAAGTCAGCTTCGAGTTGGCTGCGATCCTGCTGGCGCGCCCAGAACACCGGTCCGCCCTCCCAGCGTGGGAAGCCGTAACCCTGCACCAGCACGACATCGACATCACTGGGCCGTGCTGCAATGCCTTCTGCAATCAGTTTGGCCGCCTCGTTGACCATCGCCAACAGCGCGCGTCGCTGAATTTCTTCTGGTGTCAGCGTCCGCCGAGCGATGCCGCGCCGGGCGCTCGCTTGCTGGATAACCTCGCGAACAGCCGAATCCGTGGTTCGGACCTGCTTGCCGTCGGCGTAGGTGTAGTAGCCGGCGCCCGCCTTGCGGCCGAGCCGCCCTATCTCGCAGAGTTGGTCGAGGATGTCGACATAGCGCTCGCGCGGGTCGCGTTGCCATGCCTGGGCCTTGCGCATACGCCAGGCGATATCCAGTCCAGAAAGGTCGGCAACGGCGAAGGGCCCCATGGCGAAACCGAAGCCAGTCAGGGCGTTATCCACGTCTTCCGGCCAGGCTCCGTCTTCCAGCATGAATTCGCACTGACGTCGGTAAGCGTTGTAGATGCGGTTGCCGATGAAGCCAAAGGCATTGCCAGTAAGAACGGGCGTCTTCTTCAATGCAGCCCCTACTGCCATGCCAGTGGCGAGCACATCGAGCGTTGTCTGCGCACCTCGCACCACCTCGAGCAGCTTCATCACGTTAGCCGGGCTGAAGAAATGCAGGCCTAGCACGTCCTGTGGCCGTGATGTAGCGGCAGCAATGGCGTCGACATCCAGGTAGGAAGTATTCGTCGCCAACACCGCACCGGGGCGCGCATGGGTATCAATCCGACGGAATACCTCCTGCTTGACAGCCAAGTCCTCGAACACAGCCTCGATGACGAGATCGGCGTCTTGCAGGCGCACCCAGTCCAACGTGGTACTCAGGCGCGCTTCGTTGGCCGCGGCTTTATCGGCGGCGAGTTTGCCCGCCGCTACCCGGTCGGCGTAGTGCCCGGCGATACGTTCGCGGCCACGGTTGAGTGCTGCCTCGTCTTGCTCTAGCAGCAGAACTGCCAAGCCGGCATCGAGCGCGGCGATCGCGATACCCGTGCCCATCGTGCCGGCCCCAATCACCGCCACCGTGCGCACGGGGCGGGCCGGCGCATGCAACTCGGCCGGCAGCTTGGTGGCCTCACGCTCGACCTTGAACTGGTAGCGCAGCGCCTGTGCAGCTGTGCTGGGCACGAGGGCGAGAAACAGTTCTCGCTCCTTTTGCAAGCCCTCTTCGAAGGGCAGTGCCGATGCAGCCAATGCATCGAGCAAAGCTCCGTATGCGGGCTGCAGCTTCTGGCGCGCGTTGAGCTTGGCACGTTGCGCACCGACTTCCGCCTGGACTTCGACCACGTCCAGCACGCGGTCTCGTGCTCGCGGATATGGTTCGCCCTGAGTCGCCAGCGTGTTGGCGAGACGCACAGCCTCACCCACAACGTCCTCGTCTACCACCGCGTTGAACAGGCCTGCCCCTTGAAGTTGGCGTGCCGTCTGCGGCTGACCGCTGGCCATGAGCGCTTGCGCAGCGGCAATACCCATCAGCCGCGGCAGGCGCTGCGTACCACCGGAACCCGGAATGAGGCCAAGCGAGATCTCGGGCAGACCAACACGGGCGGACGCCAGTGCCACGCGACCATGGCAAGCCAATGCCAACTCGAGGCCACCACCGAGCGCCACGCCCGCGATGGCCGCCACCACGGGCTTACCACTAGCTTCAACCCGTGCCAGTACAGTACGCAGAATCGGCTCTTGCAATTGACGCGGCGTGCCGAACTCGGTGACATCTGCACCGGCGGAAAATGCCTTTTCGTTGCCAGCCAGCACGATGCCGTTCACGTCCGGGTTGGCCTGCGCCTGCTCGAGCTGCAGCACGATGCGCTCACGCAGCGCATGACCCAAGCTGTTGACCGGCGGATTGTCGAGTGTGATGACGGCAACGCCGTTGCGGATATCGGACATGGTCGACCTCACTCCGCCTTCATCAACTGCTTGCCGATGACGAGCTGCTGGATCTGCGTGGTGCCCTCGTAAAGACGAAGCAGACGCACATCGCGATAGAAGCGCTCGACCTTGTACTCGTTGATGTAGCCGGAGCCCCCGTGAATCTGCACGCCTCGGTCAGCGACCCGACCCACCATTTCGGTCGTGAACATCTTGGCGCACGAGGCCTGCATGCTCACTTCCGGGTCGGTCACGCCGAACGGCTTGGCGTCGTAGCGCTTCGCCACCGACTGCACCAAGGACCAGCCCGCCAGCAGTTCGGCCTGGCTATCGGCCAACATGGCCTGGACCAGTTGGAAGTCGCCAATACGTTGGCCGAACTGTTTGCGCTGCTGGGCGTAGGCGACGCTCTCTTTCAGGATGCGGCTAGCCATACCGCAGGCCAGCGCCGAGACGTGCAGGCGCCCGCGGTCCAAAACCTTCATGGCCGTCTTGAAGCCCTTACCGGGTTCGCCGCCAATGATGTTGGCCGCCGGCACGCGCACGCTGTCGAGGTTCACGTCGCAGGTCTTGGTGCCGCGCTGACCCATTTTGCGATCCGGCTTACCCAGCGAGAGACCTGGCAAGCCGGCTGGCACGATGAACGCGGTGATGCCACCAGCACCAGCACCTTCAGTACGGGCCATCAGCGTGAAGGCACCGGCACGAGGTGCATTGGTGATAAAGCGCTTGGTGCCGCTGAGCAGGTAGTCGTTCCCGTCCTTCACCCCTTTGGTTTTGAGGGAGGCTGCATCCGAGCCTGCATCAGGCTCGGTGAGCGCGAAAGAGACAATCAGGTCGCCACTGGCGATTCTCGGGAGGTACTCCGCCTTCTGCTCGGCAGTGCCGTCCATCAGAATGCCTTGCGAACCAATGCCGATGTTCGTCCCGACCACCGAGCGGAAGGCCAGCGCCGTATGGCCGAGCTCGTAGGCCACTTCGCATTCCTGCGCCAGAGTCAGACCGATACCGCCGAATTCCTCGGGGATCGAGAGCCCGAACAGACCCAGTTCCTTCATGTCGCTCACGATGTCCGCCGGGACTTCATCGTGCTCCTCGACGTGATCCTCGGCGGGCATCAGACGCTCCCGAACAAAGCGTTGCACGCTGTCCTTGAGCAGTTGGAAAGTTTCTTGATCGAGCGACATGGCATCTCCTGTGAATCCGCCGCATTGTTGGTTTATCGATCCGCCTTGACAATCCCAAAGAATGTGAACACGATGTTCAGATTTTTATGACAATTGAGATGTAATGGACGCTCACTCGCTCGTGCTCTTCGTGGACATCGTGGAAGCCGGCAACCTCAGTAATGCAGCTCGGAACATGAAGATGAGCCGGGCCAACATCAGCTACCGCCTGACACAACTGGAAAAATCGGTCGGGCAACAACTCATGAGGCGCACAACGCGGCGCGTTGAATTGACTGAGATTGGCCAGCGCCTGTACCAGCATGGGCGCGCCATTCGCGACGAGTTGATGGCTGCGCGAGAATCCGTCGCCGTGTTCGGCAAAACGCTGCAGGGATCAGTGCGCCTGAGCGTGCCGACTGGCTTCGGGCACATGGTGATGTCCGGCTGGTTGATTGAATTCAAGCGCCAATACCCGGACATCGCGCTCGACCTGTTGTTCGACAACCGAGTCGACGATCTACTGCGGGATGAAGTGGATGTGGCCGTGCGGGTAATGTCCGAACCACCTCAGCAAATGGTCGCTACCGAGTTGGCACAGGTCCGCTACGTCACCTGTGCATCCGAGAGTTATTCACGCGAGCACCCGATGCCCGCTAGCCTTGAAGACCTTGGTCGTGTGCCGTTGATTACCTCCGCCGTAACCGGGCGTGAGCTGCGAGTGTCGGCCTACCAGGGCGAACAACGCCAGGAAGTTACGCTGCATCCGACCTTGGCTTCCGAGAATTTCCAATTCCTCCGGGAAGCCATCCTGGCTGGCTTAGGCGTCGGACTCGTGCCGAACTATGTGGTCGAGCAGGATGTGGCCGAAGGACGTGTGAAAACGACATTGAGCGACTGGCGCTTGAGCGTGTTCGGCACACGCATGTTTCTGCTGCGCATGCCGGGCCGGTACCAGACCTTGGCAACGCGAACACTCATCGATTTCGTCGTGGAGAAAGCCCGCGCCTGGGCCAGCTAACTCAGAAAAAGCGAGGAGCGGCAAAGGCTTCAGTTCAGTGGGTGGCCTCTCCCGACTTGCGTCACGTCGCACGCAATGTACAGTTTTCTTTGACAGATTGTCATGCGCTCTTGTGATTGTTCATAGAACTCTGACAACGGAGAATCCCGAGCTGGTTGGCGCGCGCTGCGCCGACATGGCCCCGGCTGTTGGTTAGACACGGCATCGGAAACCGAGCGGTTTTCAACGCATTGATCAAAATCCAAGCCGGTAAGCGGTTCAAGGTGGTGAAGGCCACCAACGTTGGATTGGATTGATATGGGTGCCCTTAGTCATCTGCGCGTGTTGGATCTAACCCGGGTCTTGGCAGGTCCGTGGTGTACGCAAACACTGGCCGACCTAGGGGCCGAAGTCATCAAGATCGAGCGTCCCGGTACAGGCGATGACACTCGCCACTGGGGGCCTCCGTATGCGAAGGACGCGGACGGTAACAACACGACCGAAGCAGCGTACTACCTTGCCGTGAACCGGAACAAGAAGTCCGTCACGCTCGACATCTCCACGCCGCAAGGGCAGGCGCTGATCACGCGACTCGTTGCTGAAGCGGATGTTCTGGTCGAGAACTACAAAGTTGGACAACTCGCCAAGTACGGGCTGAGCTACGAAAGCCTGAAGGCAATCAAACCAGATCTGATTTACTGCTCCATTACCGGCTTTGGTCAAACCGGCCCGTATGCGCCGCGGCCTGGCTACGACTTCATCGTCCAAGGCATGGGCGGCTTCATGAGCGTGACCGGCGAGCGCGACGATCTCCCCGGTGGCGGCCCGCAAAAAGCAGGCGTGGCAATTGCCGACCTGTTCACAGGTGCGCATGCCACCATCGCGATCTTGGCTGCATTGGCTCACCGGGATCGCACGGGCGAAGGCCAGCACCTGGATATCTGTCTGCTGGACGTGCAGGTTGCCATGATGGCCAACATGGCGACCAACTACTTGGCAACCGACAAGCCGCCACAACGCTGGGGCAACGCACATCCGAACATCGTGCCCTACCAGGTCTTCAAGGTGGCGGACGGCTGGGTGATCGTGGCCTGTGGCAACGATGGCCAGTTCCGCAAGTTGGTCGAGGTCGGTGGCGAAGCCGCACTGGCCGACGACGAACGCTTCGCGACTAACCCTCAGCGCGTGCGCAATCGCCAGGAGCTAGTACCACTGCTGGAACCCATGATGTTGCGCAAGACGCGCACGCAGTGGATCGAGGCATTGGAAAACGCCGGTGTGCCGTGCGGCCCCATCAATGACTTGAATGATGTGTTCCACGATCCGCACGTATTGGCTCGGGAGATGAGGCTGGATTTGCCGCATCCGACTGCGGGACACGTCAGTGTGCCAGCCAGTGCGCTCAAGATGAGCGGGTCACCGGTCGAGTACCGTATGCCGCCGCCCCTTCTGGGAGAACACACCAATATAGTGCTAAGCGAACTCGCCGGGCTATCGACCAGCGAGCTCGAGGAGCTTCGCCGCCGCGCAGTCATCTAAGTCAGCGGAAACGGCCGGCCACGATGAGTCGTGGCCGGCCGCCGCGTCTGGTTGTACCAACATCAAGCTGTGACGGCGTTCGTCTTGGCGCCCGAAGCAGGGCCCTCACCGCCCAAAGGCCTGGATTTCGAGACCTGGGAGGACATTGCTAGCGCACACTAAGCTTGAGTCGACAGTGCAGTATCTCAGCATTGAAGCGAACGATGCCTTCGAAATCTGTGCTTCTTTGAAGTACGCGGCAGAGCTCGTCGACGCGGGTAGGATTTACCCCGATAACGGTCACTGCCCCTGTTGAGGAAAATCAAGAATTCGCTTCAGCCATCCGTACACTGGAGACGCGGTTTGTGAGCCAACTGATTGCACCGGATGATGTGCCCCTCTGGATACCCGGCGAGTTGACGCTCAACAGCGCAACAGCCGGATGGGAACACGTGGCGCTCAAGGGCTATCGTTATGGCTCGCTTGACGTCGCCATTCCGTCCATGCGCGACTACATGATCGTCAGCTACAAAGGCAGCGATGCCATGATGAGCCGGCGGGCCGGTGGTCCCTGGCGCAGCGAGCAAGTCGGGCGCGGCGTGTGTTCCCTCCTGACCCGCGGCGAGTCGTCTCAGTGGAAGTGGGACCGCCCGATCGACGTCACCCACATCTACGTGGCCCAGACCGAGTTGTGCCGTGTGGCGGAGAACGTCTTCGAGCACAGCATCAGTGACGTCGGAATGGAAGACTGCGTCCGCGTCGAAGACAGCATCCTGCCAAGCCTGGTGGCTGCCTTCGAAGAAGAGCTGACGAGTGGCGGCCTTGGCGGAAATCTCTATCGGTCTGCCTTGGTGAATCAGCTTTGCATTCACCTGCTGCGCCGCTATGCCAAGGCCCGCATTCGGGAGGTGCCATTGGCGGTTCGTATGGCTGATTGGCAGCGCCGACGCTTGCTCCAGTACATCGAGGAAAACCTGGACCGCAACTTCAAGCTCGAAGAAATGGCCGGGGAGGCTGGCGTCAGCGTCTCGGGGCTGATCCGCAAGTTCCGCGCAGAGTTCGGCTGCTCCCCCCATGCCTACGTTTTGCGCCAGCGCTTGGAGCGGGCCCGGCAACTGCTCAGCCGACCAGTGGCCACACCCCTGAAGTGCATCGCGATGGACTGCGGCTTTTCCGACCAAAGCCATCTGGTGCGCCACTTCAAGCGTGCGTTCGAGCAGACGCCTGCCGATTACCGCAGCACTGTCACCGGGCGACCTCTGCCGCCGCCCGAGCCCAACCAGCCGAGCCGGTAGCTGGCCTGCATCGGTGGCCTACAGCGGCCGCCACGGGACTTGTGAGCGCTCTTTCCGTGATCAGAGCACCCGGTTCAATGCCGGGACGGCGGTGAATAAGTCGGACTTGACGCAATAGTCAGCCACCGAGGGAATTGGCACGTCCATGAGTCTTCCCGTCGAACCCGGCGCGTCGCCGCCTGACGCGATGATACTAACGGCGGTCAGCTCAGAGCAGTCGCACTCGCTCATCTCACGGCCGACAGTTGCGCTGCCACTATTGGTCGTAGCAGCGCAACCGTCTGCACAACCCATCTGGCGCGAGGCCGTAACGCCGATGAGCGAAGAGGCAAGGTTACCGGTATACCGAAGCCTTCTGGCAATAGATGCTTGCGCAGTAGCACGAATGCGGGCCGAGCATCCGAGGGCTCTGCCGGCAACAGAGGCTGCCGCGACACGGCCGACACACGCAGTCCATCGACGACCTGTCTATCTGGTGCAGGCGCTGTTGGCGCGGAACCTGCTGTGATGGGGCGACACCGAGTATGCAGCCACCGGCCGCGAGCATGAAACCACGCGTTTGATCCAGTCGCCTTCGGCAGCAGCCGGCGACACATACAATCTCTGCCCTCTCTCGGCGGCGGCCTTCACTTCAGTTGAGTTGCGACACAAACTTTGTGGTCAGATAGCCATCGAAGGTTTCGCTACCCCCCTCACTGCCATAGCCACTGGCCTTCACGCCGCCAAACGGGGTCTCAGCCAGCGCCAGCCCGATGTGGTTGATGGACACCATGCCGGCTTCCAACCCGCGAGAGAGCTGGTGGGCGTTCTGCAGCGAGCTCGTGAACGCATAGGACGCCAGGCCGAAGGGCAGACTGTTGGCACGTGCGAGAGCCTCCTCCATCGTCTTAAATCGCACGATGCCGGCAATCGGACCGAAGGGCTCCTCCGTCATGAGCCGCGAGTCGTCAGGCAGGTCGATCATCACGGTCGGGGCAAAGAAATTGCCCTCACCCGGTAGGCGCCGCCCGCCGGTCAGCACCTTGCTACCGCGATGGCGCGCGTCGTCGACAAAGCCCTCCATCGCCGTGACGCGGCGGCCCTGTGCCAATGGCCCCATCCGGCTCGCCGCGTCCAGGCCATCACCCACCTTCAGGGCTTCAGCGCGCCCAGCAAAGCGTTCAACGAAACGGTCGTAGGCACCATCCTGGACGTAGAAGCGCGTGGGGGAAATGCAGACCTGCCCCGCGTTGCGGAACTTGAAGGCCGCGAGCAAGTCCGCTGCCCGGTCGATGTCTGCGTCGTCACAGACAATCACCGGCGCGTGACCGCCGAGTTCCATCGTACAGCGCTTCATCATCGCCCCGGCAAGCGCGGCGAGTTGCTGGCCCACCGGTGTGGAGCCGGTGAAGGACACCTTACGGACGATGGGCGAGCGGATCAGGTACTCCGAGATCATGCCGGAGTCGCCCGACACCAGGTTCAGCACGCCGGGCGGCAGGCCTGCGTCATGGAAAAGTTCGGCGATTGCAAGCACCGAAGCCGGAGTGTCGCTGGAGCCCTTGAGTATGACGGTGCAGCCCGCACCAATTGCGGCGACCACTTTGCGAAAGGCTTGGCTGAACGGGAAGTTCCAGGGCGAGAAAGCCACGCAAACGCCGATAGGCTCACGCAGCACAGTCTGCTGCACGCAGGCGTCGCGAGGGGGAATGAGCCTGCCATAAATGCGCCTGCATTCCTCCGCATGCCACTCGGCATGTTCGACGCAGCTCGTGACTTCGCCCATGGCCTCGGCTAGGGTCTTGCCTTGCTCGAGGGTGAGGTTGCGGCCGATCGCGGGCGCCCGTTCACGGATCAGACCAGCGACCTTGTTCAGCACCTGGGCACGCTGCAGGGCCGAGCTAGTGCGCCAGGTCGAGAAGGCGCGCTCGGCAGCCGATAGCGCCAAGTCCAGATCGGCTTGCGTGGCATGCGGCAGGTGGCCAATCACCTTATTGCTGGCCGGGCTCAGGACTTCCTGCTCGCGGCGACCCGCGCCGTTCAGGAACTGCCCATCGATGTATAGGCTGAGTTGGGGGTACATAACTGTTATTTCAAAAATTCACGGTACTAGCACGGCACGACCAATCACTTGGCCGCGGTGGAGGTCGTCAATCACTTGATTCACCTGGCTCATCGGGCGGCGCGACACGGGGATGGACTTCATGCCGGTGCGCCTCACCAGGTCGACAAGTTCGCGGAGCTCGGACAGGGTGCCCACATAGCTGCCTTCGATACATAGCGGTCGCAAAGGGATCGTGGCCAGCGGCAGCGTGAGCTCACCGCCCATCAGCCCGCAGATGACGATGTGTCCGCCGCGCCGCGCGCTTTGCATCGCCAGAGACACGGTCGCCGATGAGCCGACCAGATCCAGTACCTGCCCTGCCCCGCCCTGGGTTGCTGCGATAAGTTGTTGCGCGGCATCCACGGCCTTCCCATCCACTACCGCGAGCGCGCCCGCGGCCAGCGCGGCTTCACGTTTGGCGGTATCAATGTCGACCACAACAGCGCCCTGGCCGCCTAGCGCGCGCAGCACCTCGATGGCCATCAGGCCCAAGCCTCCTGCACCGATGATGACGACCGGCTCATGGTGGATGCCCGCACCTAGCTTTCGGATCGCGCTGTAAGTTGTTACGCCAGCGCAAGCCAGCGGTGCCGCCTCCGCGTCGTTCAGGCCGTCGATGTCGACCAGGTAGCGGGGGTGAGGCACCAGCACGTAGTCGGCGAACCCGCCTGGCCGGGCCACGCCGAGGGGGCGGCTCTTCGGGCAGATGTTCTCGTCGCCGCGCAGGCAGGTCGGGCATTCGCCACAGCCGATCCACGGGTGGATCACGAAGCGACCGCCCAGCTTCACGTCACCGGCGCCCTCGCCTGCGGACACCACTTCGCCGCAGATCTCGTGGCTGAGCACAATGGGAGGCTTGATGCCACGGTCTGACAGGTTCAGCCGCTTACCGCCACCGAGGTCGTAGTAGCCTTCCCAGATGTGCAGGTCGGTGTGGCACAGACCCGCAGCCGTTACCCGTACGAGTACCTCGGTACCCACGGGTTTGGGCATTTCTTTCTCGATGAGCTCCAGCGGCTGGCCGTGGTGCATAACGCAATAGCAGCGCATGGTGTGTATCTCCTTCAATTCGGCAGATTTCAGATTCGAATGCAGCGTCAGAACAGCGTCAGCAGCCGCAGGTTGACCTGGTTATTGATCTTGAAACCTTCGCGCACTTTGATGTCACGTCCGTAGGTCGCTATCAGCTGAACGGTGGGAGCTACAAACCAGGCCGTACCGACATTGAATTTGGTGGTGATCTGCCGGTCGCCCTGATTCACCCCACCTAGTTCAGTTTCCCCGCCAAAGGTATGGAACAGGCCGACGCGCAGGTCCAGCACCGGAGTGAGCTGATAGCGCAGATGGGTCTGGAACTCGTACAGCGCCTTCTGTTTCAGCGTGGTCGCGCCACCCTGGCCGTCGTTCGCGTCGGTGTTCTTTCCGAACAGCGTGACGTCACCGGCTAGATCCCAGTTGACGCGGGGTGCCAGTTCGGTGCTGTAGCCGGCTTGGAGCGCGAACTTGTAGCGGTGTTCGCCGAGGCTGAGGGGTTGGTTACGGTCGTAAGTCCCGGTCGGCAGCCACAAGTAGGGGGTGATAGCGAAATGGGTCTTGTCGCCGGGCCTGGTAAACCAGATCGCAGACGCGAGGATCAGGTCACCTACACCGCTCTTCGAGCCCAGTGCGGAGATGTCGTCCTTGGCACTCAACCGGCCGAACGGCAGCAGGAATTGCGGGTCGATGATGTGGCCACCAACGTCCATGAAGTGCACCCCGCGCAGGATGCCGATTTCCGAGTCGAGCCTCGGATTAATGGGCACTTGGTTGCCCTTGCTATAAAGCTCGTTGCGCGTGGCATATTGCCCATAAATTACCAGCGCGTTGGTGCCGCCCGGTAACGCAGTGTAGTCACCGGCATCGAGGTCGACGGCGCTTGCGGGCGCAGCCAGCGTCAGGGCCAGAAAAGCGACAGCCGGTGCGGCCAGTTGCTTGGAAGCTTGTTTCAAGATTTGTCTCCTAATTTTTCTTTTGTCGTGGTTCATTGCAGGGCGCTGGCGAAAGGATTCAGGAACTTGGGTCGGCTCCGATGTACGGGCGCAGGGCAGCGATTGCGTTCGACGCGATGAGGCTTGTCAGAGGGACGATAGTCGCCGCCCCCCTGCATCGATGAACGTGTGGGGTACTCGCACCGCCTCCGCTGAAAGCGGCTGCGCATCTGCCACAGCCTCTGTGCAGCGCTTGGAACCCCAACCGGAGAGTCGCCTACCTCAATCGAACGCGAATCCTTCGTAGCCGGCGCTACGGACAGCCACGACTTGCTGTCGGTAGACACCATGTCCTGCCATGTAGAACATGAGGCGCTGGGTCAATGCCCTCTTGAAGGCATTGACTCATGCAGAGATCAGTTGGCCGTGTAACCACCATCGACCACAAGTTCCGCGCCATGCACGAAAGACGATTCATCGGACGCAAGGAATAGAACCGCCTGCGACACTTCGATCGGCTGGGCAGGCCTCTTGAGTAGCGTTGGCCCCAGCAGAGCCGGTCGAACGGCGGGATCATCCAGAAGTGCTTTTGTCATCTGCGTCTCGATGACGCCCGGATGAACCGAGTTCACACGGATGTTGAAAGGTGCGAGATCCACCGCGCAGGACTTGGTAAACAGGCGCACCGCTCCCTTCGACGCCTCATAGGCACTCGCGCCCGGGGCCCCAACCAAGCCGTAAATGGACGAGACATTGACGATCGTTCCACCACCCTGCTTCTGCATCACGGGGATGGCCGCACGGGTTCCGATGAAGACGCTGCGCACGTTGACATCGAAGATGCGGTCCCAATCCTGGTTGCTCGTGTCCTGCACCGGCTTCAGGATCAGGATGCCGGCGTTGTTCACCAGCACATCCAGGCGCCCCGCGCGTTCGACGATTTGCCTGACCGCAGCGGTCCAGTCAGCTTCCTGGGTGACGTCCAGTTTCAGAAAGTCGGCCTTGCCGCCGGTCTTTCGGATGCCGTCTACGGTGCTTTGCCCCTGTGCCTGGTTCACATCCGCAACAAACACCCAGGCACCTTGCGATGCGAGCAGTTCGCTGTGCGATTGCCCCATGCCCATGGCGCCACCAGTCACGAGAATCACTTTGTCTTGTACGCGTTTCATGTTGTCTCTTCCGACTGTTTATGCCAACGGGAATTACTGGAGCAGGAAGCCCTGATAGCCCTCGCTCTCGACAGCGGAGAGTTGTTGTCGGTAGGCACCAAGTCCTGCCATGTAGAACATGACCGTGCTCTTCTTGCCGGGAATGTTGGCGCCGAAGATCCACGACTCGACCTTCGGGAAGAGCGTCATGTTGGCAATGTCCAGACAGGTCTTCGTCCAGCCCTCCTCGGCCTGCTGGGTCGCCTCGATAGTTGCGAGCTTCGAGTGCTCGGCGTGGCTGATCGCGTCCCCAATCCACTGGACCTGCGCTTCAATGCTCGGCGGCAAGTTGGTGAAGGGGCCGTTGGGCCCGAGGATCATGAACATGTTCGGGAAGCCATGCGTGGACAGACCCAGATAGCTGGTGGGACCCTCGGCCCAGTGGTCATTGATATGCCGCCCGCCGCGTCCGCGCAGATTCATCGAACGGTAGTTGCCGTCCACCGCGTCGAAACCGGTGGCGAAGACCAGCACATCAAGCTTGTGCTCGACGCCGTCGGCCGTCAGCACTCCGTTGGGCGTGATGCGCTCGATCGGGTTCTCCTTGATCGAAACCAGGCTGACGTTGCCGCGGTTGAAGGTCTCGTAGTAACCCTCGTTGCATAGCGGGCGCTTGGCGTACAGACCGCTCGGCGTAAGCTTGCGCGCAGTCTCGGGATCCTTGACGATTTCCTTGATCTTCGAGCGGATGAAGGCGGCTGCGGCCTCGTTGGCCTGCGGGTCGGTTGCGATGTCGCAGAAGGTACCAAACATGAACCGGAAGCCGTTGCCCTTGTCCCAGTTCTCCTGGAAAATCCGTTCGCGTTCAGCCTCGGAGACCTTCATCGCCTCAATGCCGCTCTCCTGGAAGCCGAAAGCGACCACGGAGTTGCGCACTTGGTCCCAGATCGCATCGAAGTTCCGCTTGGTTTCGGCGACCTCGGCAGCATCGACCGGGCCGTTGCCGGACGGCACGCAATACTGGGGGGAGCGTTGGAACACCGTCAGATGGCCGGCCATCTTGGCAGCGGCAATGATGAACTGGGTGCCGGTGGAGCCAGTACCGATGACGCCGACGCGCTTGCCGGTGATGTCCAGATCCTCGGGCCAGGCATTGGTGTGTACCATCCTGCCGGAAAAGCTGTCGCGCCCAGGAATGTCAGGGATATTGCTTTTAGCGAGCAGGCCAAGCGCCGTCACCAGGTAACGGCAGGTGAACGCCTCGCCGGTACTGGTGCGGATCTGCCATAGCTTGCGCTGCTCATCGAACTCCGCGCTCGTCACCTCGGTGTTGATCTGGATGTCGCGGCGCAGGTCATACCGGTCGACGACATGGTTGAGATAGCTCTCGATGTCGGCCTGTTCCAAGTAACGGGTGTTCCAGTCCCATTCCTGCAGTAAGTCTTTGTCGAAGGAATAGCGGTAGACGAAGCCCTCTGTGTCAGACTTGGCGCCGGGGTAGCGGTTGAAGTACCAAGTTCCGCCCACACCGCCGCCCTTCTCGAACGCACGGGTCTTCAGCCCGAGTTCGTTGCGCAGTTTGTGCAGCATGTAGATGCCGCCGAAGCCGCTGCCGATGACGATGGCGTCGAAGCTTTGCTCGTTGTCCATGGTGTTGTCTCCTATATTTTTGTTGAATCGCTTGCGCCGTTCAGTTGCGCTTGAACCACTGGGCGATGCGACGCAGTTCGTCGTCTGCCTCAGGGGCTCGGCCGGCGAGGAAGGGGAAGACGTGCTGCATGCCGTCAACCACGGACAAGGTGACGTCGACACCGGCCGCCTTGGCAATGCGCGCCAGATCCTGTGCGTTATCCAGCAGGGTTTCGACCGAGCCGGCATTGATGTAGAGGCGCGGGAAACCGCGGAAGTGTGCTTTCAGGGGGTTGGCAAGGGGATCCGTGCGCGAGCCCGTTTCGCCGAGGAACATGCTCGACATGCCCTCGAGCACGGCCTTGCTGACCAGGGCGTCGGTGGCCGCGTTGGTCTGCAAGGTCTTCCCGACGTGTTCCATGTCGAGCCAAGGGGAGAAGGCGATGACCGCAGCGGGCAGTGGCACTCCATCCTGGCGCAGTTTCAGCACGGTCGAAATGGCCAGGTTGCCACCGGCGGAGTCGCCGCTGGTAATGATGTCAGCCGGCTTGAAGCCACGCGCCAGCAGTTCCTTGTAAACCGCCGTCGAGTCCTCGATCTGTGCCGGAAAGGGATGCTCAGGCGCACGCCGGTAATCAATAACGACGGCCGTCACGCCCAATTGCTTGGCCAAGTGCCCTGCGAGCTTGCGGTGGCTATCGGCCGACCCTACGGCAAATCCGCCGCCGTGGGTATAGAGGATGACCTGCTTGAAATCTGCGCCTTGCGGCAGAGCCCAGATGGCATCGATGCCAGAGAGCCGGTCCGACTTGTAAGTCACTCCTTCCGGCTCGAGCGTCGGCTGGTGCCACTCGTCGAACAGGCTACGCAGGTCGGCAATGGTCAGACCTGGGTTGGCTGCCATGCGGTCCGACCACGACTGGTACAGCGCCCTCAAAAAATCCGATTGGGGTGAGATTCCCATGCTTGTCTCCGTCTGTTGTCATGTGGGATAACCCAATGGTCGGAGCAAACGCACGTGCGGTATTGAACGTCCTGGTCATCCGTGTTGAAGGAAATGCGCAACGCGGGACACCGAGGCTGTCGTCGAGACCGAGACTGCATGCCGTCGGCCGGCCGCAGTGCGGCGGATTCAGCGCGTCGTGTGGGCTGCGCCGTCAGGCCACAGCCAGCGCCGGCTGACGCGCAGGGAGTGTATGAGTTCGTCAACAAAGACGGCGCCGACCAGTTGGTGATCAACGCGCAGAACTGCGTGCACTGCAAGACTTGCGACATCAAGGATCCGACGC
>JGI24727J20361_100036_pt1 | contig 85361 bp, 83 predicted proteins | sample EPASupsiteSAE300_FD_20361 | JGI IMG/M metagenome (IMG submission 20361) | reverse complement strand
GCGTGAAGCGAAAGATGTCGAATTTCCGGATCCGGCGACGATGGGAGCCGCTGAATCAGCGAATAGCGCCCAAAGTGGTTATCAAGTGAACAGTATTGGGGCTAGGCCATACGTTCCTGCCGCATGCGCCGGACTCTTCGTTCCCGAGCGATCATGTCACCGTCTTGTCCGGTATGGCCCTGACGTTGCTGCTGGGGGGCGCACGCTGGTTGGAAGTGCTCACGCTGCTGGCCGGTACGGCCGTCGCGTGGGCGCGAGTTTTTGTTGGCGTTCACTTTCCGCTGGACATGCTCGGTGCCGCTGCAGTGACCTGCTTGGCTTACTCGCTGATCGCGCCGCTTTGGCATTTCGCGGGCAGCGTCGTGACACGATGGGCGATCGTGATTTACCGCCAACTCCTCGCGTGGCCGATCGATCGTGGCTGGCTGCGTCGCTGACTGTCGCTCGGCCTTGACGTACAAAAAAAATCTATTTCTTGATGCCCCCCCTTCTCGACCACGATGCGTCGATCAGTGCGAAGTCGAAGCCGCGCCTGCGGCAGATCGATCGCGCAGCCAACACCCTAATAGATCTGGTCAACACGATGCTGCTTGCGCGAGAAGAGTCGCCGGCCGACATCGGCCCCGTGCGTCTCGCCAGTGCCATCGAGACCGCGCTTGACCTCGTTGTCGACATCCTGCAATCCAAGGGCATCCAGACCGGATCGACGTCAACCGCGGCCTGCACGTCGGCGCAAACCAGTTCGCGCTTGTCCTCGTGCTATCGAACCTGGTCGACAACGCGCCCGGTACTCCAACAGCGGCCGTGTCGCCTTCCGTTCCTGAAAAAGTCGATCAGGGGCGAGCGCCAGACACTTCAGGCTCCGTGGTGCGCCCCGGCGCCACGGTCAGGGACGACGGGACTGGACACAATAGCAATCCAAAATGACACGCCCGCGTCGCTTCTATCGCTGTGATTTCTCTTCCGGCAATGACCCGCTGTGCAGTGCGTAAAAGTGCGCCCCGATGCGCCCGTTTCAGTCCGGGTTCGGTCCTTCCCTGCTGTTTTCGAGGACCGACCCCGTTTGCGCGTCCACTCCGACTTCCTGTGTGCCCTGTTTGGTCGCAATGTCGAACGAGTAACGAAGCCCGCTACCCCCCGCCTCTCTTTCAAGTTCTTCGTCGGTGATCTTCCCGGGATGGGCCTTGAGAGCGGACACACACGCTTGCTTCAGGCTGATCTTTGCGTCCTTCGAGTACTCCTGACCAGTGAAAGCATGTGCCGCGATACTTGTAACGAGCAGACCTGCCGAGGCCAGACTAAAGTAATAACCCTTTTTCATGTCGAACTCCAATGTTGATTTGCCACGATTTCATGCTGGCATGTATCAAGTTAAGAGAACCTGAACCGGCGAGAATTCGCGAAATACCTCAACTTCGGCAGGGATAGCAGGCGGCTAAGCTTCACCTAAGTCAGCCTCCCTAGAATGGGTTCACGGTCGCGGCGAATGCCGCTTCAGAAAGCCAACTATTCTCGCAGGAGCAGCCATGAAATCGTTAATTCGTTCAATCATCACAGTTGCCGCGCTGACGGCTCCCGTCATCGCGTTCGCCCAACAGTCAACCGGCCCGGTTACCCGGGCACAGGTGCGCGCCGATCTCGTCCAGATGGAAAAGGCTGGCTACAACCCGGCAAGGCGCGACGATGCAACCTATCCTGCCGACATTCAGGCGGCCGAGGCCCGCGTTGCCGCTAAAAGAGCTGCGATGCCGATGTCCGGCACGGGTATGGGCACCGAGCCGACCAGCGCGTCCCAGTCGGGCACGCGTAACCACACCGGATCCGCGCGGTCGAATCTTTATGCTCACCACTGATGGGGCTCCTTCGCGCAGGTCGTGAGCGCGAGCCGAAGATCACATAGGCAGGAAACGGCCGTGTGCTCTTCGGCTCCCAGCGGGCCGGCGGGCCGGCGGGAAAACTCTATTGCTCGCGCGTGCGAGCGAATCATTCGCAGTGCAATTAGTGCGGGAAAGGTGATAGCGGCGCCCGCTCATATTCCCCAATAAGAAACGTCCATGAATCCAAGCTCGCCCCCGGCCGTCAAATGGCTAAGCAAGGTCCCGGAGATCACACTCGTCTTCTGGATAATCAAAATGATGTCCACGACGGTCGGTGAAACGGCCGCAGATTATCTGAGCATCAACCTGAAGCTTGGTCTGGCCGGAACGTCGATCATCATGGCTTGCCTGCTCGCGGGCAGCCTGTTTTTCCAGATACGCGCGAAACGATATGTGCCCGCCTTATACTGGCTCTGCGTCGTCTGTATAAGCGTGTTCGGCACGCTGGTCACCGACAATCTATCCGACACCTTCGCGGTCCCGCTCGCAGTTTCGACTGCGGCCTTTGGTACCGCACTTGTGATCGTCTTTGCGATCTGGTACGCGAAAGAACGCACGCTTTCTATTCAGGCAATCGATACCCGTGGTCGCGAATATTTCTATTGGGCTGCTATCCTGCTCACGTTTGCGCTCGGCACAGCAGCCGGCGACTGGGTAGCAGAAGGTCTGGGCACCGGCTACGCCAACGCCGCTCTGCTCTTTGGCTCCATGATTGTCTCCATTGCCCTGGCACGCTATGTGTTGAAGGCAAACACCACGCTTTGTTTCTGGCTGGCATACATCCTGACGCGCCCCTTCGGTGCGTCATGCGGTGATCTGCTGGCACAGCCGGTAACCAGCGGCGGCCTGGGCCTCGGAACGACGCTGACAAGTATCATCTTCCTCGCGACCATCGTATGCCTGATCGCCTGCCTGTCCATTTACAGATACCCATTCGGAGAAGAACGTGTCTGATTCGCCCATACATCGCCCGCCAGATCGCAGCATGGACAACGCCCTCGTTAAAGTTCCAGAAGTTACGCTGCTGTTCTGGATCTTGAAGATTGCTGCGACTACCCTCGGCGAGACCGGTGGGGATGCCGTGTCGATGTCGATGAATCTCGGCTATCTCGTTGGAACGCTTATCTTTGCTGTCGTCTTTCTGGCGGCCGTAACTGCGCAGATCCGGTCCAGGTTCTTCCAGCCTCCACTGTACTGGGCAGCGATTATCGCAAGTACCACGGTCGGCACCACCATGGCTGACTTTGCTGACAGGTCACTCGGCATCGGTTATGCGGGAGGGGCGTCGCTTCTTCTTGCGCTACTATGCGTCTCGCTGATTGTCTGGTATCGCGAAATGGGCTCCATCTCCGTTTCGTCAATCGGATCACCCAAGGCTGAGCTGTTTTATTGGATAACCATCATGTTTTCCCAGACGCTCGGCACCGCATTGGGAGACTGGACAGCCGATACAGCAGGACTTGGCTACACGGGCGGTGCTCTCGTTTTCGCCGCCCTGCTCGCCGTCGTCGTCGCTGCGTATTTCTGGACCAGGGTATCGCGCACGATGCTCTTCTGGATCGCATTTGTACTGACCCGGCCGCTGGGGGCAGTTGTCGGCGATTTTCTCGACAAACCGGTGAACGCTGGTGGTCTCGCTTTGAGCCGCTATACTGCTTCCGCGGCGTTGTTGACATTTATCGTCGGCAGCATCTTTTTGTTCAGGCAGCGCGCTGCGTCCAGATCTCATTGACAGCCAGTTCGCGGAGTAACTATGAGGGTACTGCTGCTGGAAGACGATCCGATGATCGGCGAAGCCATCGAAGGAGCGTTGAAGGACGCTTCGTATGCGGCAGACTGGGTAAAAAGCGGCACCGCCGGTCTTACGGCGCTTCAAACCCACCACTATGATCTGGTGCTGCTCGACCTTGGACTTCCTGGAACAGACGGCATGCAAGTTCTGAAGGCGATCCGCGGTAACGCCAATGCTGTTCCCTTGCTCATTATCACTGCTCGGGACGGACTTGAGGACCGGCTTCAGGGTCTCGATGAAGGAGCTGATGACTACGTTTTGAAGCCATTCGAGATCGCGGAACTTCTCGCCCGTATGCGCGCAGTGCTGCGTCGCCGGAATGGCAACGCGTTGCCGTCCCTGTCCAACGGGACAGTGACGCTTAATCTGGCGACCCGGGAGGTGTCCGTTCGAAACGGCGAACCCCTGCAGCTGTCGAATCGCGAATTTGCATTGCTCCGTGCCCTCCTGATCCGTCCCGGCGCCATCCTTTCACGGGCGGAACTGGAAGAGCGAATCTATGGCTGGGGCGAAGAAGTTGAGAGCAACGCGGTCGAATACCTTATACATGTATTGCGACGAAAACTCGGCACTGATCTGATCCGCAATATCAGGGGGGCAGGATGGATGGTTTCGCCTTCAGGCTGAAGCATTCCGTCCGACTTCGCATCTCGCTCTGGTTGTGCGTGGCGATCTTTGCGGTCGCGATCATTGCGGGCATCTCGGCCTTTGTTTCAGCGTTCGATGAAGCTCATGAGCTTCAGGATGATGTCTTGCGGCAAGTCGCAACGCTTCTCAGTCAGACGCACGTCTCCCTTGGTGACACCACTGGTGCGCTCCATTCGACTGGTGGCGGCGAAGAGTCGCGCGTTATCGTCCAGTACTTCACCAACGACCATTCCGGCGGGGCGGGAGATGGAGATACCCAACCTCTGGAGATCCCCCAGAACACCGCCGATGGTATTTATACAATGAGCTTTGGCGGCGAATCGTTTCGCGTGCTGATTCATACCGCGGCTGCGGGCCGTCGCGTTGCAGTAGCACAGGAGACGGGACTACGCGATGAGATTGCAACAGGTAGTGCGTTTCGCACAGTGACGCCGTTCCTGGTGCTGGTACCAATACTTCTGATCATCGTCGCCCAACTGGTCAAACGCATGTTTTCACCGATTGCGTCACTGGCCACTGGTGTCGAAGCGCGGAAAGAGCAGGATCTGTACCCGCTCAGCGAGCGGGACATTCCGGTCGAGGTGCAGTCGTTCGTCGCCGCAATCAACAGATTGCTCGCCCGCGTCGGGCAGTCGATGGAAACCCAGCAACGCTTCATTGCAGACGCGGCGCATGAACTGCGCTCGCCGATGACCGCTTTTTCCCTTCAGGCTGAACGTCTCGCGCAGATTCCAATGTCACCTCAGGCGTCCGAACGCCTGGCCGATCTGCGACGAGGCATTGAACGCGGACGTTCGCAACTCGATCAGCTGCTAACGTTAGCGCGAATCCAGTCCGCACCCGTGGACACCTCCTCATCGGTCTCAATTCTCCAGGTCTATCGCCGGGTACTGGAAGACCTGATGCCGCTGGCCGAGGAAAAGCAGATCGATATCGGCATCGAGAGTGACGACGACGTGAAAATTAGCGCGAATGAAATTGAAGTTCGAACGCTCGTGAAAAATCTCGTCGACAACGCGATCCGGTACACGCCGGTAGGCGGCCGGGTTGATCTTTCCGTGACAATCCAGCGGAAGCATGTGCGGCTTGCAGTGAAGGATTCCGGGCCCGGCATCGCGCCTGCGGAACGTGCACGGGTTTTCGATCCTTTCTATCGCGTGCTTGGCAGCAATCAGGAGGGCTCGGGCCTTGGGCTTTGCATCGTCAAAACGATCGCAGACCGGCTGGGCTGGCATCTGGGTCTGACTTACTCCGACGAGCCCGCGCGCTCTGGACTCTGCGTCACGGTCACAATTGTGTGAGGCGCATGGCGTGGGCTTTGTGTCGTCACTCGTCGGATACTGGCATAGGCCGCAATCCATTTGTAACGGCGCATCCTAAACTTTCGAAGTCCGTCCCTAAGGGCCGGGTCGTATGGAACCTTCCGCGCACAGAACAGCGCCGCTCCCCCTTCGGCGCCTGGTTGCGCGCAGCGAATTGAAGGCTTCAGACTGACGCTGCCGCGACGGCTGACATGTGCGAGTGCGATCTCCACGACCGATCGATTCTGCTGAAGACGCACTCGGCGGTGGTCACCTTCCGCGAGACTCGGTTGTGCAGCGCTGTCAAACTGGCTAAAGTGCGCAGCGGTCACCCGATAATATTTGGTCTCCTTTTCAACAGACGGCAGCGCGTGTATCCGTGATTGTCCAGATTGCCAGACGGCGAATTGCTCCTTGAACTTTTACGGTGGGACGACGCGCTCATCCAGTGGCCGGGTCAGGCGAAGACGGGTGACGTCGGCTGGTGGCCTTTCCGAAATGACTTGAACCGGTCAAACCAGGGGACAAACTCCGCGGCACGGCGAGTAGCTATGTCGCGAAAAAAGTGTCAGCTGTCACGTCGACGTGTGAGTGATGCACTAGTCAAACGCGCGCGATTCTGACGCGCAGATCTCACACCCAAGCGATGCATCGGGGCAAAAATGCTGACACAAAAACTCGGGCCACAGGAGCGTGAAGGCGTCGTCATCGCCAACATGGTCAACCTGCGGAATTCGTTTGTCAGACCCGTTTCCGTTAAAAATGCATAGTTATGGACGTAGCGGCGGCAGTTCCCACCCTTCCGAACAGAGCCAGACGACTCAAGGTCAGTCAATCCCAGTGCGACGGCTCATTGAGATTGCCTGACTCGGGAGCACGGAGCAAGTCCGCTTCACGCCAGGAGACGGTAAGTCGCCGCGTCGCTGTTTGCCATCGGTTTCGATCCGCGCTTTGAGCCACTGACCTACGCGGAACATGACAACGCACCGCACTGCAATGAGCGTTGTTTAACCAGTTTTCGGACGGTAGCGGGACGCTGTCGTTTGTTGCGTCCTTGAAAGTTATCGAAGCAGAAAGGGACGTTTTTGAATAGCAACGCGTCCGGTCCTCATGGAAATCCCGTATCAAAAACCCATCCCCATGTAAGTCGGCAGAAGGATTCGTTCCCCTAGAATCGCCTCCATCGATGCAGACGGGCGGCATTCCGCCGCGCCGGACAATAATGGAGACTATCGATGACCCCTAGCTTTCGCACGTTGCGCCAGATCGCCATTGCTTCCAGCCTGCTGTTCGGCCTTGCGTCGCAGCACGCGGCAGCCGCTGACAGCGGGAAAATCACGATCATGGTCGGCGGCATTACGAAGCTGATCTACCTGCCCGCGCGCCTGACCGAACAGCTCGGCTATTTCAAGGACGAAGGGCTTGACGTCGAACTGCTGTCGCAGCCGGCCGGCGTTGATGCGGAAAACGAACTGCTCGCGGGTGCCGTCCAGGCAGTCGTCGGCTTCTATGACCATACGATCGATCTGCAAACCAAAGGCAAGGACGTCAAGGCGATCGTCGTGTTCGGGCAGGTGCCGGGTGAAGTGGAAATGGTTTCGACCAAGGCCGCTGACACAGTCAAATCGATGGCCGACGTGAAGGGCAAGACGCTCGGTGTCACCGGCCTCGGATCATCAACCAGTTTTCTCACGCAATACCTCGCCGGCCAGCACGGCATCCAGTCGACGGAATACACCATGCTGCCGGTCGGCGCTGATGCCAGCTTCATCGCGGCGATCAAGCAAAGCCGTATCGACGCGGGCATGACGACGGAGCCCACCGTGTCCGCATTGCTGAAGTCCGGTGACGCGAAGGTGCTCGTCGACATGCGCTCGGTCGAGGGCACAAAGGCGGCGCTGGGAGGCACCTACCCGGCGTCGAGCCTCTACGTCCAAGCGGCATGGGCCGACTCCCACAAGGCTGAAGCAGCCAAGCTTGCGCACGCGTTCGTTCGCACGATGCAGTTCATCCATACGCATAGCGCGGAAGAAATTGCCGCGAAGATGCCTGAGGATTATCAGAAGGACAAACCGCTTTACGTGAGCGCGCTGAAGGCTTCGCTGCCGATGTACACGACGGATGGCAAGATGCCGGCCGACGGACCGGCGACCGTGCTCAAGGTGCTGTCAGCGTTCAATCCGTCCGTCAAGGGCAAGCATATTGAGTTGGCAAAAACCTACACCAACGAGTTCGTTGGCGCTAAATAAGTGAGCGCCTGCCGGTTGCGTCTGCGTACCTGATGCAACCGGTTTCGTTACGCTTCCGGTGCCGCGTTTGCGGTACCGGCCACTTCCACGGATGTACAGATGAACCAAGTTGTTTCCCAGGACGCCCCGGTGATCGAGTTCCGCTCGGTCTCATGCCGTTTCATTTCTCCGGACGGCAAGGCGACGATTGCGTTGCGCGACTTCAGTATGGCGGTCGCGAAGGGCGAGTTCGTCGCCATCGTCGGACCGACCGGTTGCGGCAAGTCGACCACGCTCAGCATGATTACCGGGCTCCTGAAGCCGACGACCGGTGAAGTGCGCGTGATGGGCGCGCCGGTAGACGGCATCGATCCACGCATCGGCTTCGTGTTCCAGGCCGATGCGGTCTTCCCGTGGCGATCCGTGCTCGATAACGTCGCGGCGGGGCCGCTGTATCGTGGCCGCTCGAAATCAGCCGCGCACGACGAGGCAAATGAATGGCTGCGTCGCGTCGGGCTCGAGAAGTTCGGTAAGCACTATCCACATCAGTTGTCGGGCGGGATGCGCAAGCGCGTCGCGCTCGCACAGACCTTCATCAACAAACCGGAAATCCTGCTGATGGACGAGCCGTTCTCGGCGCTCGACATGCAGACCCGCACGTTGATGCAGGACGAACTGCTGCAGCTGTGGTCGGCGAATTCGGGGTCGGTAGTGTTCGTCACGCACGATCTGGAAGAAGCGATCGCGCTGGCTGATCGTGTGTTCGTGTTGAGCGCGCGACCCGCGACGTTGAAGAAGGTCTATGAGATCGATCTGCCGCGCCCGCGGATCACGTCGGAAGTTCGCTACGAGCCGCGCTTCATCGAAATTTCGCGCGATATCTGGCGTGACCTGCGCGAAGAAGTGCAGATCGCCTGACGTGGATCGCCTGATAAACCTGACTTCGGAACAACATTCATGGCAACTCCTGAATACGCATTGCAGGCGGGCTTCGATAGCGCGTCGTTGGCAACTGTTGAAAGAATCGCACAACGCAGGCTGCGCCAGCGGCATGCTCTGATCATCGCCCTGCGGGTACTGGTGCTGGTCGTCGTGCTGGGTGGATGGGAAATGGGCGGACGGTATAAATGGATCGATCCGTTCTTTTTCTCGATGCCCTCGGCGATCTTTGCACAGATCGTGGACTGGTTCGTGAACGGCACCTCACAGGGCCCGCTGCTGCAGCAGGTCTGGGTCACGCTCGAAGAAACCGGTATCGGCTTTCTCATCGGTGCGGTCGGTGGCATCGTCTGTGGCGTCGTGCTGGGTCGCAACAAGCTGCTCTCCGACGTGTTCAGCATTTACATCCAGATCGCCAACTCGATCCCGCGCGTGGTGCTGGGGTCTGTGTTCGTGATCGCGCTTGGTTTGGGCATGGCCTCGAAAGTCGCGCTGGCCGTCGTGATGGTGTTCTTCGTCGTGTTCGGCAATGCATTCCAGGGTGTGCGTGAGGCCGACCGCTACATGATTGCAAATGCGCAGATCCTCGGTGCCTCGAAGCGTCAGCTGACCACGTCAGTAGTGATTCCATCAGCGCTGTCGTGGATTCTGGCGAGCCTGCACGTGAGCTTCGGTTTCGCTCTGGTCGGGGCCGTAGTCGGCGAGTTCCTCGGTTCGAAGCAGGGCATCGGCCTGCTGATCTCGACGGCGCAAGGCGCATTCAATGCGAGCGGCGTGTTCGCAGCGATGATCGTGCTCGCGGTGGTTGCGCTCACGGCCGACTATCTGCTTACCGCGCTGGAGAAGCGCCTGCTGAAGTGGCGGCCTGCGGCGTTCTGAGCATCAGGAGGAAGGGATGAGCGTCGGTGGATCCAGGGAGCAGAACGGCACGAAGCCGCGGAAGGCCAGTCTGGTTAAGTACATCGCCTTGCTGTCGTTGGCGTAAACCTCAGGTAACGATGCCGATGCGGAAGCGGACCCACTGCCCCTGACGAGTTCGCTGCCGTGCTGAAAACATTCGGGTCGCCTTCGGGTGGCCAGGTCATGAGGTGCGTTGTGAACAGCGGGCCGGGTATTCCAGCGGAGGCGCGCGAAGGTGCGATCGCTCTCAGCGCGGCACGGCGGATGTCTGGCACACGGGACCCGGGTCAGCAAATGTCCACGGGTTTGCCCGCTCTCATTCGGCACGGTGGGCTGGGACAGAAAATTAAGCATATTGCCCCCTCCAACAATCAGCTCGCGCGCGTCGCGCGATTGAGGAAAAGCGATGAAGCTGCTGCTCGTGGACGACAATGCAGAACTCGCGCGATGGATTGTCAACCTGCTGCGCGCTGAAAACTTCGTGATCGATTGCGTGGGCGACGGAGAAAGCGCGGATAGAGTGCTGCGGACCCAACGTTACGAGGCGGTCCTGCTTGACATCAGGCTGCCGGGGATGGACGGCAAGGAGGTACTGGCACGATTGCGCCGCCGCGGCGACAACATGCCGGTGTTGATGCTGACGGCCAACGGCTCGACAGACGAGAAGGTCGACTGTTTTAGCGCGGGCGCCGACGACTATGTCGTCAAGCCATTCGATGCACGGGAACTGGTGGCGCGGATCAAGGCGCTGATCCGCAGGCAGGCAGACGCCATGTCGGGCTGTCTTGTTTGTGGCGATCTGCAGTACATACCCGACACACGTGATTTCTGTCATAACAACCAGCCGCTGGCACTGCGGCCTCGTGAGCACACCATCCTCGAAGCCCTGATGCTGAAACAGGGGAAAACAGTCTCCAAGACAACCCTAATGGAAAGCGTATTCAGTCTCGACGACGAGCCGAGCGCGGATGCTATCGACATCTATATTCACCGTTTGCGCAGGCACTTGGCCCCGTCCAGTGCGCAGATCATCACATTGCGTGGGCTTGGCTACATTCTGCGCAGCAGGGATGCGGCGTAGCGGGTGCCAAATCAGCAGCGTATATCAGTAAATGCACTTAGTTGTACGAATGACACGGGAAAGCTGCCTGAAGGATTGAGGTCACTAGGATGGCGCTCATTGACTGACCGGGACTGTCATCCGGATATCTAGACCGCACTTCCAGCGGGCAACCAAAAAAAATTTCAACGCAGTAATCAGAGGAGATGACCTTGAATCAAAAGTACCTAACCCTGGCCGTCGCGGCAGGCGCCCTGGCGTCGAGCGGTGCGCACGCCCAGTCGAGCGTGCAACTCTATGGCCTCATCGATTTGAGCGCCCTCGCCTACACGACGAATGCCGACGCAGCCGGCAAGCACGTGATCGGCATGGGCCACGCCGGCGAGCCGTGGTTCAGCGGCAGCCGCTGGGGCGTGCACGGCGCCGAGGACATCGGTGGCGGCAACAAGATCATTTTCAAGTTGGAGAGCGAATTCGTCGCCGCGAACGGCCAGATGGAAGATCCGGGCCAGCTCTTCGACCGTGACTCCTGGGTCGGCGTCGAGAACGCTACGATCGGCCAGGTGACGGCCGGCTTCCAGGACACGGTCGCGAAGGATTTCTCGGGCCTCTACGCCGACCCGTACGTCAGTGCGAAGTTCTCGACGAACGAAGGCGCCTACACCAATTCCAACAACTTTAAACAAATGGTCTTCTACGCGGCTGGCCCGACCGGTACGCGTTCCGAGAACGGCATCCAGTGGCGCAAGCTCTTCAGCAACGGCATCTATGCGGCCGCCGGCTACCAGTTCAGCAACTCGACGCAGTTCGCCAACGGCTCGGGCTACCAGGCCGTGCTCGGCTGGAACGTTGGGCCGGCCTCCATCGGCGGCTTCTACAGCCACTCGAACAACGGCGGCTTCACCGATCAGACGTACTCGGTAGGGGGCGACTATCGTTTCGGCATCGGCCGTGTCAACGCCGGCTACTTCCATTACACGGGCAAGCAGGGGTCGCTGCCGGATCGGGAGGACAATGCGTGGACGGTGTCCTTCAAGCTCGCGCCAAAGGGTCCGTTCGACTATGAACTCGGCTATCAGCAGATGCGCGTGAAGAACGCCGCCTACAACAGCGACGGCTTCATCCCGAACGCCAATTCCGGCGCGTTCGACACGACGGCCACGACGGTTCACAACGGCTACAAGGAGACGATCTACGCGTCGACGTTCTACCATCTTTCGAAGCGCACCGAGGTGTATCTGGCCGCCGACTACATGAAACTGCATGGCGGCTACACGGTGTCGACGACGTTCGGCCACAACAACCAGCTCGAAGTGGCGACGGGTATTCGCACCCGCTTCTGATCCTGGCATCAGCTCCTCGCAGTACATCTTTTTGATCGATTTCCTCCAATTTGCGGCGGCGGATGTATCCGCCTGCCGCTTTTTTTTCTGCTCCGCGGGTCGAGGAAGGCAGCCATGTTCAGAAATACCACTATCCGGGTCGCGCTGACCATCACTATCGCCGGTTATACAGCAGCGCTGATGCTCGTGATCGCAACGTCGATCGCGGGGCTCAAAGCGGCCAATACGGCGCTCGACAGGATGTACCGCGAAGAAACGGCGTCGTTGCGACATCTGGCCGCCAGCAGTGACGCACTTCTGCAGGTGCGCGTCGATCTCGGTGCGTACGAAACGCTCGTTGCGCAGGGCAAACCGACTGACGCAGTGCTCGCCCGGGTGCATGCCGAGCAGACGGGCAGCGATCGCGAACTGGCTGGTTATGCGGCACAACCGCCTTCGAATGAGGTCGAAAGGAAGCTGGCCGACGCGCTGCGGGCAAAGCGCGAGCAATTGATGAAGCAGGCACTTGCGCCTGAAATTACGGCGCTCGACCAGAACGATTTCATGTCTTTTCGCACGACGCAGCGTCAGGCACCTGACACTCTTTTCAGTGACTACCGGAGCGCCGAACTCGCGCTGGAGGATTTTCAGGCAGAGCAGCAAAAGGCGCGTTTTGCGTCGGCGCAACAGCATTTTCATATGCTGCTCTGGCTCTTCGCCGCGATCGGATCGGCTGCGATCGTGCTGGGCCTGTTCGCACGTTTCGCGTTGACGGCGTCCATCGTGCGGCCCATTGATCGGGCGATTCATCATTTCGAGCGCATCGCGGCTGGAGATTTGACCAGCGCGATCGAAAAACTGCGCGCCAACGAGATGGGCCGGTTGATGGCTGCGCTTGCGCGAATGCAGGCTGGGCTTGCTGCTGCTGTGGAGCAGGTGCGGCGCGGGACGGCGGCGATCACACACGGCGCGCGCGAAATCGCGAGTGGCAATGGCGATCTGTCGACACGTACCGAACAGCAGGCAGCGACTTTGGAGGAGACCGCATCGAGCATGGAAGAGTTGACTGCGACCGTCCGGCAAAACGCCGACAACGCCCGGCAGGCCAGCGCGCTCGCCGAAAACGCGTCGGAAGTCGCAGCCCGCGGGGGTGACGTTGTCGGTCAGGTTGTCGATGTGATCGCGGACATGTCGTCAAGTTCAAACCGGATTGTCGACATCATTGGCGCGATCGAGGGTATCGCGTTCCAGACCAACATCCTCGCGCTGAATGCAGCCGTTGAAGCTGCGCGTGCCGGCGAGGAAGGGCGTGGATTCGCGGTGGTCGCGGGCGAGGTCCGCGCGCTCGCGCAACGTTCGGCCGCTGCAGCGAAGGAAATCAGAGAACTGATCGGCGATTCGGTTGCGAAGGTGAGGAACGGTGCCGACCTGGCGGCTCGCGCTGGCGACACAATGACCGAAATCGTCACAGCGGCCCGTAACGTTACCGCCATCGTCAGGGAAATCAGTGTGGCCTCGGAAGAACAGTCGCGCGGCATCGATCAGATTAATCGCGCCGTGACGCAGATGGATAACGCGACCCAGCAGAACGCCGCACTGGTCGAGCAGGCCGCAGCGGCGGCGGCGTCGCTCGAAGAACAGGCACGCGCGCTCGACCATGCGGTGGCCGTGTTCCGGCTTGCTGAAACAGACAGGCCGTCCGCCGTGGAACCCGGCAGGCAGAACTGGATGGCGTCCGAGCCATCGACCGTAGACGCATGACGGTAGCCGACAGTAGCGAACACTATCTGATCAGTGGCCTCACGCACCACCGGACAGTCTTTCGGCCGGGCGACTGGGCCGAGCGTCTGATGGGCGTCATCATCCTGTTCGTCGGGGAGCGTCGGCCCGGCATTCATATCGCCTCGACGCGCCTCGCCATGGCTGTCGTCGATACCGGGGTGAAATGCCTGATTGTGTCCGGTGAACTCCGAAGCGTTTGTCCGGAAGCCTTTGACTTCGTTGTCAGGTTTGCCGAAGACAATGATCTGCCGGTTGAGGTTCGTTTCTCGTCCGGCGACGGGGCTCGTCGGTCGTGTCCGGCTCCGGTCGACTGATTCACGCCCTACCGGTACGACGCGGCCGCGCGTGAGACCGGCGATCGTTCGAACCGGCCGCGGCGCGACCTGCCGTGGCAACTTGAGGTCCAACTCATAGCCGGGCCAGAGGTGAAGAGGTGTGCCGTGAGCCTCAAGGGCAATGTAGCGCGTTTGCACCGGTTTCCTCATGTGCAATTTTTTTTCGTTCTCGCCGGACATGATGCGGTTGCGGACCCGGTCAATTCATCGGATGTTACGCGCAGCGCCTGGAGGAACGTCGCGCTCGATCCCGGCGTGCGGTTCTTGGAAATAGAGCGGATTTGTTCTGGCAATTCTCTTGTCGCTGCTCGTCGTCACCGCGCCACCGTCATTTGCGATCTGATCATGGCATCGGCTGCGATGTTTAGGATTAGTTCTATGCGTCGATATAACCCTGCCGTTTATGACAGAAATTCGCGCCCAACGTGGTCCACCCCCTTGTAGAACGGCTTTTCCCCAAACGACCCGAACGGCCCGAGGTACGACGGGTCAAATGATCATGCAGCTTTTTGTGGAGCGGAAAGTGAAAGTTCCTGCGAAGCATATCGCGCTAATTGCAGTGACCGTTTGCAGCAATGCTTGCCTGCCCGCGCAGCCCGACTACACGGACGAGACAACCGTACGTCTGCCCGACGGTAAAACAGCGCAGTGTGGCGTGAATGAGCCTGCGGATGCCACGCGCGACTCACGCACTACACTTGACCTGAGCGATCAGCGCAAGGCTGAGGTGCTAGCCACACAGCGCCTGCGCCTGTTGAGCGGCCCCAGATCGGAATATCCGTCACCCTATACGGCGCCCAACGTAAGGTGTGAGCTTGTCAACTGAGCATCGCGGTTGTCGTCCTTTCCGTGCGAATTCTGACGGTTGATTTCCAAAGATCCATATTGATCAATAGCTTGCGCAGCCTCCGATTGCGCACAAGCCGCACAGCCGCTGAGCCTTGCTGCAAGCGGGTCTGCGTCTGACTACCGCCAGATTTCACCCCCAACCTAACGATTACCCCATATAACAAAGCGCATTTTCGGAAAAAGAGAGTTTCAGGATATGCCGTATCTCAAAAGCGTCGGCCGCTGTCAAATGTCGAGGACGAGTAACAAGGAACCCAATATGATGATTCGACATTTCACCTGCGCACTGCTCAGCGTCGTCACTTTCTGGTCGACCGACGGCATGGCTGCGCAACACGATTACGCCTATCAAACGACGGTACAGCTCGCCGACGGCAAGACGCTGACATGCGGCGTCAACGAGCCTCTGCCGAACGGCGACGCGCCCGCTGCTCTCACCCGCCGCGAGCAAACGCAAGCCGACGTCCTCGCGACCCAGCGCCTGCGCGTCCTCAGCGGCCCCGATTCCGGCTATCCGTCGCCCTACACCGCGCCGGCCATCATTTGCTCGAGCGCAAGCTAAGGCTGACCGCTTCGCGCCGTCCGAAGAGACCGCGCCAAAGTGGGGGCTCTAAGCCGCGATATCGTGGGCGCGATTGTTGGCTGCGAGCGCCCGATACCATCGCTAGAAGCACGGTCGCAATTACTCATTCAGGAAGGCCGTCCTCACCTGCAACGCGCCGTCGCGATGTCCGCCATAATGCCAGCCGCGGATGACGAACTGGCGCAGGTGCTCGTCGTTCCGGCCCATGGCGAGCAGCATCACATGGTGCAGTTGCGCGATCGTCACCTGCCCGGGAATAAGGAGGTGCCGCCAGACGGGCGGGCTGACGCCGCGCAGACCGATTCGCAACTGGAGCACGAAAGGCACTTCGGAAGGGGCGGAGTACATCGACCCACTATAAACCCTCCCTGTGGCCATTATTCACAGCCTCGACTTCAGCCGACGATTTGGCGCGGTCCTGTTGATTGACGCGCCGATGCTCACACTGATCCGAGCAATTCATGCGCACATCAAGGCTCCTACGGCAACCGATGTTGCAATCAACCACTTGCGACCGCTACAGTCCATGCTTTCTTTCGCATCTGCTTTCACCTCACCCTCCGTGCGTTCGAGGTTCATATCTATTTGAATTTTTGTTTTGTCGCGGCGTTCTAAACTGCGACCGAAAATCCTCCGATAATTCGTCGACTGCTATGCCATTGACCGTAGGAAGACATCTTGTCAGAGGCGTTGCTTGCGAATGGCGCCTGTCAAGCTATCGCGTGGGTTCAACGACGTGCCTCGCTTGAGCGATAGCAGTGCAATGACGGGGCTGCACAGCGAGGCGCAGCCCCAATGCCGTTCGCGAAACTGTGGTCGCCATAATCGTGAAGAAATCCCGAGAAGGTCCGACGCACCAGGCATCACGAATTACTGTTGGTACGCCAAATCCGCACGGCGGTTTTGCGCCCACGACGTTTCGTCGTGTCCGGTTGCGACCGGCTTTTCTTTTCCGAAACTGACCGCCTCAAGCTGCGAATCGGGAACGCCAAACAGAACCAGCTCACGGCGAACCGCCTCGGAACGCTTCTGACCCAGTGCCAGGTTGTATTCGCTCGTACCGCGTTCATCGGTGTTGCCCTGGATTCGCACGTGGCGTTCTGGATGGCTCTTCAGATACTGCGCGTGCAGCTTCAGGAGCGGTTCATATTCGGGCTTGACGGTATAGTCGTCGAAGTCGAAGTAGACGCTGCGCTTCGCGAGCGGACTGTTCGGGTCGTTCAGCGGGTCGACCCCGACCTGTGTAACGGCGTTCGGGTTCGTTTGTGCGCCGACACCGCCGCTGGTACCAGTTGCGTTAGCGCCTTCGTTGAGCTTGACGCCCGAGTGACATGCAGTCAGTGTCCCGACCAGCAGAACAGAGAGCAGTTTGGGAATTTTCGACGTCATGTGGTCTCTCCTTCCGTGGTTTAAACAATGCGAACAACAGCGAATCATTACGGCGACCATCTCCCCGGATAGTCAACGGCACCGGCAATCACTTGTAGTCGTCACGCTCATGAAGCAAAAATCGACCACCGCCCAAATACTCAAACCACCCGCTGCCGCGCGACTCACCACCTCGCCAAGCTGGGTAATACGTTGGCCCATGAACCACGGGAGGGAGTCGATATGCCAACAGCGGAAAGTCATTTTTGACGACTGACACGTCGCTCGCAATGGATGTCGTGTTGACGTCGACCGGATTGAGCATTCCAATGTCGATCCGCGCTTCCGAATGAGCGTTAGCTATTGGGCTCACGCATGCGGTCGAAAAGACAATCAGTAAAGCGGCTGGACCGTGTCTCATGGCTTCTTTTTCTCCAACGTGCCGACCCATTAGCGGTGCCGACCGGAAACCATGACGGGGAGCACGAGAACGATAACCCACAGGCTCTTCACCACTCGTGTCTCCCAACTCGTTGGACGAGCAAGCCCGGACGAACCGCGCACTGTTGTTGGGGCGATTCCCACACCTCGCCGCGCGTGGGCTGATAGAGGGGTGGAGCTCACTCGCCACACACAGTCGACTCCGTTGTCTACATGGGCCATATGAACAGTTCTTGTGCATGTGCGCCAACGGCGACACTCACCGTGCGACGAACCTCGTTTCCCTGGTACGTGGCGGTCACCGTGTACCGACCATTCGGTAGAGAGATCAGCATGAACGGACCGCGCGAGTTTGCATCCAGCACGACGGTACCGTGTGCGTCGGAAACCTGGACAGGTATGTCCGCAAGATAGTCATTCCCAGCATTCGTCTTCCCCGCGAACTCGAGAACAAGCGGATAGTGACCCATCTCGCCCTTGATTGCTGTCGACTCGTCACTACCCACGCCACCAGACAAATAGTTTATGCCACCCGAGTGCTGCATCGGCGGAAGGCCCTCCGGCATGGCCAACGCGAGTTGTGCGATGCCGGCGAGCACGAGAGCCATGGCACTCAATCGCAATATCGAATGTTGCTTCATGTCGACCTCCGTCGAACGCCTTGAAATACGGGAGCATCCGGCGCGGGTACTCCTATCCGAAGTCGATTGCCACGAAAATCGGATGACGATCACGCTGAACCAGCAGCGCAACGTTGCTGCCAGCCTTGCTAAGTTCATCACGCAGTTGGGCCGCGTTTGACACCGGCGGACTGGCCACCCGCGAGATAATGTCCCCCGGCTGAATACCAGCCAGCGCTGCAGGCCCTGCGCTCCGCTCGACGCGGACACCGTTACTCACCCCAGCCTTGCGTAGCTCTTCGGATGTCAAACATCGCACGGTTAAGCCAATCTGACCGACCGTGGTCTGGGCGGGGACGTCCGACGCCAACGAGTAGCCCTGTATGGCGCCCAACATGACCGAAGCTTCATGGGTCCCAAGGTCTCGCCAAAACTCCACTCGCACCACGGAACCCGGACGCAAGTCGGCGATGGCCATCGGCAATTGTGTCGAGTCGGTGATTGCTACGCCGTTCAGTTGCAGGATGACGTCTCCAACGCGCAAGCCCGATTTGGCTGATGGGCCATTCTCATCGACTGAACTGATGAGCGCGCCAACTGGCTTTGCCATCCCGAAGGACCGCGCGAGAGGCGCGGTGACTTCCTGAACGCTCAAGCCCAGACGCCCGTGTTCAACTTTCCCGTGGAGCTGCAGTTGCTGCTCGACTCTCATTGCGACATCTATCGGAATCGCAAATGAAAGTCCCTGAAAACTGTGATGAACGGGCGCCTCGATGCCAATGACGTCGCCGTTCAAATAGAACAGTGGCCCACCAGAATCGACGGCGTTCAAGGTTAGGTCAGTCTGGATTAGCGGGGCATACGTCTCATCCGGGACCAGTCGTCCCTTGCTGCTAATGATGCCGGCAGTGGCCGTGTTCTCAAACCCGTATGGCGAACTGATAGAAACGACCCATTGGCCAACCTTCGCATCGGACGGTGCCCCGATTCTCACAGTCGGGAGGCCATGCGCATTGATTTTCAGCAGCGCAATATCGCTCGGCGGGTCGATACCCACGACCGAGGCCTTGAATTCGCGATGGTCGGTCAGCTTGACTCGTACTTGCGATGCGCCCGCGACCACCTGGGCGCCGGTAAGGATGTACCCATCCGGGCTGCTGATGAACCCGGAGCCAAGGGCTCCCGATGACAAGATACCATCGCTGGGCCGGCCAGGGGAGAATTGTCTGAAGAACCGGACAAATGGGTCGTGTTCGTTCGACGCGGGCGGCCAAAGAGGCGTCAGATTGGCGACAGGCTTACCGTGCGCTACGCTGATGTTGACCACCGCAGGCCCGTTCTGCCGCACAACATCTGCAAAATCCGTCACAAATCCGGTCGATGGGAGGTGCTGCGCCGTCGGCGTGCCGCCTGACAATGTTGCTGACGAAGCGTATGTCGCCCGGGTAACGCACCCCACGGACGAAGCCGCCACCAGACACGCCGCGAGCAGCGCACGCATCAGATTTCCGGTTCGCATAGCATCGCTCCAGCCGACGTGGAAACGACCAACGTGACGCAGCGTTTGCTCGAGAGCCACGCGTCTAATCCAACCCACGATAATTTCAGCCTAGGTCGGCAAACTTAAGCGATACTTAAAACTCCAGCAGGATTGCCGAACTAAAGTCGGCGGTCCGGTCGACCCCAGATATTCGCATCGCGCACGGCAGCCGTTTGAGCGTCATGGTCGTCAGATTAGTACGTCCGCATGTGCAAGCCCGAGGTTAGCGCACTGCCCGTCAGGTACGCAGCCAGCCCGTTCCCCTCATCCAACTTGAACACCACCAGGCCGGCGAGCGCGCCTGCGCACAAGGTCCACGCGTATCGCGATATTCGCGCCGCGGTCACGAGCAGTGGAAGAACCTCCGCACACGACCGTTGTCTATCGTGATGGATATGCCAACAACGCGCGCACCGAGTGAAAGAATGGCAAACGGAAAACCGCGCTCAGATGACGCTATAGCGCTTGAACGAGTCGTCGACATCGCCCGCGAAGTACATGCAGCGTAAATAGCACTCGAAGCAAGCTTCCCTGAAAAAGGAAGTGAGAAACCATCGACCTTGCAACTCGCGCGGTTCGCGACCGCCATGCAGGGTTGCGAGACGCACGTGAGGCATTCGATGAGCTGGTTTCCGGCGGCGAACGGTCAGCAAGCTGACCACCCCACTCCCGAGACACGTCGCATGGAGCCGGCCACTTCTGAGCTATTCTCCGACGAGACCTGTCTGACCGCCTGGTTAAGGCAATTTGTCTTGCGATTTACGAGCACGCGTCGGCAAGGCACAATGCGGTCTCGGTAGTTGTTCAACTGGCGCAGTCCTCGGATGACTGAGCACTTACAGCTCTGCCCTGCTGCGTCGCTGCTGGATAACAGGCGACCCGATTTCTGCCGCTGTTCTTCGCTTCATACATCGCCGCATCGGACGCATTCACCAGTGACCTCAAAGTCGGAAACCGTTGGTTCACGGCGCAGGCAACCCCGATGCTCACACTCAAAAGCTGGTGCGTGCTGGCGACATGCCGGAGTTCCAGCGCTCTTACCGATGCAAGAATCTTTCCCGCAATATGCACTGCACCGCCGCTATCTGTGTTGGGGAGAAGCACAGTAAATTCCTCGCCACCGTAGCGCCCTGCGATGTCTCCCGGGCGTCTGGTGCTTTGACTGATGCAATGTGCCACCGCAATCAACGCGTCATCACCTGCAGAGTGTCCGTACAAATCGTTGAAACCCTTGAAGTGGTCAACGTCGATTAGAAGCATCGACAGTGGGTGCCCGGTTCGCTGGGCACGACGCCACTCGGTTTGCGCCATTTCCTCGAGGGTACGACGGTTGTGTAGTCCCGTAAGACCATCGGTCCGTGCGAGCACCCGAAGCTCCTCTTCGAATGCAAGACGACGTTTCCACTGCTGCGAGAACGATAAGGCGAAGCCGACGATCATCAAGTCGAGTGCGGCCATCAGTGAACCTATGGTCCAGGCGCGACTGCGCCACTCGGCATAGATGTCTTCGGTCGCAAGCGCAACATCGAGAATTATAGGGAATCCGTTGATGTGCCGATATGTGTACCAGCGTTTTACTCCATCGAGAGCTGCCGTACCAAAGAACGCGCCATTCGACGTTTGTGCGAAACGAGTGTAGTTCGCGGTCCCCATCAAACTCCGGCCGATGACCTTTTGGTCGTATGGCCGCCGCATCAGCATCGTGCCGTCCTCAAGCATTAACGCCATCGAACCGCCGGAGCCAAGATTCATGCCGTCGAACAAACGACGGAAGTAATCGAGCTGAAGTGTGCCGACCACAATACCGGCAAAGCTTCCATCAGGATGAGAGAGTCTGCGGCTGAGCGCGATGGAGTCGCCTCCTTCACCGAGGCGGGGCACAAAAGGATGGCTGACGTATAGCCCAACGTCGGGGGACCTACGATGGACCTTGAAGTAGTCACGGTCCGCGATGTTGACGCGACGAGCCGGAACGGACCTTGAATCAATGACTACGTTGCCTGATTCGTCCACTACCAGGAGCGCACCCAAATCCTTGGCGGACGCCGCGCGGTCGAATAGCACCTTTTGTCTCATGAGCGGCGGAAGCTTGTTTACGCCTGGTGCCTGGAGTCCATCAATGACGGCCTGGAGAGACAGGTCATAGATTTCCAGGTTTCGGGACGTGTCTCGCTCGACTATGAGTGATAGGTTGGTAGCAGCCTCCTGAGCCCGGCGAAGCGCATCTTGGCGCATCTCCACCAGAACCAGGGCTGAAATCAGGAATATGGCGACCGAAACAAATAGGCTAACGCCAATCAGGAGGTTCGGTCGCCGCGGCGCCATTTTTTTCTCTTCTACAGGTTCTAGTTGTTCCAGGCTCGTCACTACGTTCCCTGCGCGCTTGCCGCAACTGTCCAACTCAGGTCAATGACGGAAATTTTACGGGCGTGCCCGTGGTGCCCCAATAATCACCGAAGAATAACTGCTGCAGACACGAGACCATCTGTTGAGAAGGAGCAGGTTCAAGCGCTTCTTCCCGGGTTTAACCGGAGACACGGATTATGTGATGCCGCAAAACGCTACAGAAGGCGCTTCCGCCGAACGCTGCCGATTCACACCAAAATTCGACAGGTTGTGACAGGCGCGGCTCCCATTTCAACTGCTGCACACCGGCTTTCGGGAGCTTTAACGGGCGTGGCCACCGGATAGACAATACCCGCAACCCTATACGCTCCACCTCCACAAAAAATGACCAGCGACACCGTTGAAGCAACACGCAAATATGGCGGAATGCGGGGGAACCGAGGATTGCTCTCAGGTCAAATCCTATCGCCTGTGACGAAATGCGTCCCAGCAGTCGCTATGGTCCATCCGACGGAGAAGCCGCTTGCGGACATGCTCCCGTCGATAGTGTCCTGCGACCAGCAAAGCGGCAATTGCTAGTGCTGCTATACCCATATAGGTCCCTGTAAGCTCTGTCATTGGACCACCTCGCTAGCCTGTTTAGCTCGCACTCTGCGAATCCCGCATGGAAGTCGCCGGCAAGTTAACGCATGACCGACTGAACGGCATTTTCGTCCAAGGCGGAGTCCGCCTCAAGCGCCCTGTTCTCCACCGAGCATCGCGATTCCCTCCAGTACATACTGCCCACTGGCCACCGAGGTCTTGAAGTGCTCACTAATCTGCGCTGCGCTGACCTGCTTCGCCTGAACCAGGATGCTTTCAACGCTTGCTCGCGCCCCGGTAACAGGTTCCCGGGGCGGGACATGCGTTACCACCACTCCCCCACCTTTTGTCGGCGAAATAATCCCCAGGTCGCCATCACCAAAGCTGCCAATATAAACGGACCCAATCCTCGTCTTTCCATGGCCGCTGGGAATTTTTATTTTTTCGGGAATCGGTTTTTTCGTAACCATCACACACCTCACGCGCGTCGTCATCGAAATGAAAGATGAAAGAGTTCGAAAGCTCTTCCAGTGCCACGTTGTGCACGGACCCGCGGTTGCACTCGCGTACCAGGATTCTTCAGGATAGTTCGCATCTACCACTGCGCCTAGCCGTTACTCCTTAAGAACGGATAAGGCCCTGACCTCGCGACGACCCGGCCGTAAGACGCAGAACAATTTAACCAGACTCCGAGCCAGGCCCGGCGCCTGGCTCACCAGAGCATCGCAACTCCAAGCATTCGAGCTCGGGCACCCTGTCACATTCTTGACATCAATCAGGTCTATTTTCTGGCAACCTTTTCCAACAACCGCACGCTGGAGCACATATGAGACTCATGCAAACCGCGATTGCCGGCCTGACCGGCGCGCTCTTCGTCGTCGCAGCTCACGCGACCGATATCACTGGTGCAGGTAGCACGTTCGCCGCACCTATCTACGCCAAGTGGGCAGATGCCTTTCAGAAGGCAAACGGCGGCAAGGTCAACTATCAGGGCATCGGCTCCTCGGGTGGCATCAAACAAATCATCGCCAAGACGGTCGACTTCGCCGGGTCAGACGCCCCCCTGAAGGACGACGAACTGGCGAAAGATGGCTTGTTCCAGTTTCCGACCGTGGTGGGCGGCGTGGTGCCGGTGGTAAATCTCCCGGGCATCAAGCCGGGCGAGTTGACTCTATCGGGCGAAGTGCTCGGCGACATGTACCTGGGAAAAATCAAGAAGTGGAATGACCCGGCCATCGCCGCTTTGAACCCCAATGTCAAACTCCCCGACACAGATATCGCTGTTGTCCGTCGTGCTGATGGCTCAGGCACGAGCTTCATCTGGACGCACTATCTGTCGCAAGTCAATCCCGAGTGGAAAAGCAAGGTTGGCGAAGGCACGACCGTCAGCTGGCCAACAGGTACTGGCGGTAAGGGTAACGACGGTGTGGCCGCTTTCGTCCAGCGTATCCCGGGCGCCCTTGGCTATGTCGAGTGGGCCTACGTGAAGCAGAACCATATGGTCTACACCGCAATGAAAAACGCATCCGGTGCTGTGGTTCAGCCAGAGACGGAAACGTTCAAGGCCGCCGCTGCCGGCGCCGACTGGTCGAAGTCGTTCTACCAAATCCTGACGAATGAGCCGGGCAAGGATGCATGGCCTGTCGTCGGCGCAACCTTTGTGCTGCTGCACACCGCGCAAGATAAACCGGACGAAGGTAAGGAAACATTGAAATTCTTCGACTGGGCGTTCAAGAACGGAGACCAGGCTGCTCAGGACCTGGATTACATTTCCCTGCCGAAATCAGTCGTTACCAAAATTCGCTCGCAATGGAGCGCAAAGATAAAAGACGCGGCTGGTAAGCCAATCGCTGAATAAGCCTTCGACGCATCAAGCGCGCTCCCTCGCGGAGCGCGCGGTACCGTCACGCCGGGCGGCACATTTTCGCAAAAGAAACCTCGCAGGTCATTTGTCATCGTGCTCGCCGCGCTTTTCCTTGTCAGTATCTCCTGCTCGAAGTGCCGTTAGCCCGAGACTGAGCGCCATCACAGCAAGTAGCGCCAGAAAGTACCATCCCCACGAGAACCTCAAATCCACGAGAACCTCCGCTGCCGCCCGTCACTGCTCAAAGTGCAAACCCAAACTGCTATTGTAGAAGCCGTGTTGCGAAGCAGTTAGTCCATAATCTGATCGATTGCAGCAGGAGTCCGACCACAGCGCCCTGCTTCGCAGCCGACACAAGTCTATATGCCGCCGAGGGATTTCGGCAGCTATTCGCGCGACAGCTACTTTAGTATCCTATCTGGCGCCCACATGATGTTGCGCTTCACGCCCGCCCGATTAGCGAGCGCGCTTCCGTTCAGCGCGGACACAAGCGGTAAAGCGTAGCGACGTGGGAAGCGTCCACGTTTCCAACAACATCGGTGAATGGCATAACTTCCGCTGCACCGGCGGAGTGGCTGTGCCTCTGGAGGAGCGGAACAATGCGTTCGACAACTGAGTTTCCCGTGAGAGCCCTCGCATCTCTTGCCAGCCTGGGCATCCTGACGTATGGCACGCGTGAACTTGCATCGCATCAGCACTTGCATGTGGCCTATCTGGCGCTCACCGCGGTGGGAATAGTTACGGGAGCGCTTTTCACGGCTACATGGTCACCAAAGGCATAGATGGCAGGTTCACCGACGAACCCGCCTGAGCAAGCAACAGCCGATGCTTGGGCGCGCGCCAAAGTATCGACGTCGTACCGCATAGATACATGCCTTGCGTTGACCGCATTCCTGTCTTACGACCCGGTGCCGCGCTGTTCGTCTTCGTCGGAGTTATCGTGCAGGCAGGGTCCCTCTGATGGGCTTGGCCGGCCCCAGGTCGGTAGAAATCCCTCTTGACGCCCCCGCGTTCGCGGCATTTTGCGCCCTGCACAGTCCCAAGCGGCTGCTTCAACGGGAGACTTTGTCAGGTTGCGGACTCTCCTCCGCGTCGCATAGCCGACCATTCGACGTTGCACCGAATTTAAGTCTGGCTTAAGCAGCCGCGAGTACAGTTCGCCAACCTCGCTGACGAACGGGTCGTCATAGGTCTCAGTACTCTGGTTGAATGGCTCAATCGACGTCGATACTGCCGCAATTCAACTCCTGCTAACGAGTAAGAGCCCAGGACAGTCACTGGCAGCTTCAAACAACGGATGTCCAGAACGGCTAGTCGACCCTTCAGCATTACTCAGGGCCGACTTTGGGACCCGGAGCTCCGCCGGGTCCGTTTTTTCCCCACTGCCAGGCGCGGTCTATGACAGCGATAGTCCGCTCATCCAATCAATGATGATGGAAACCCTTCTATCTGCTAGCACCGACAGTTCGCAGCCAGTCGGCGTCGTTATCAAGTCGCCAAGCCGTCTCGCTATATTCGGTGATAGCGTACAAGGGGCATAATCACCTTCCTCGTTCGTCGAATCGCGTGTTGACCGAACTCCATGTGCGCAACCGTTATCGAGGCACACCGTGAAGAAGCTCCTTAGCCCTCATGAGATTGCGATGTTGATTGTGCTGTTCAGTGCACCGGGCCAGGTAGCACTCGCTGATCCCGATGCGGCAACCCTTCAACAGGAGCGTTTAGTGGAGGTCGTTCCTACCGCATCCGAGGGCGGCACATTCCGGCTGACATCAGAGGGCACCGAAGTACTACGACGCCTGGCAATGTCAAGGACCTGACAAACCGGTCGCCGGCAGCACAGGTGTGCAACATCCATGATCAGTTGCCAATGGCGTCACGTCAAAGCCGGTCTCGAGGTACATGGCGAACATCGGTGCCGCTAACCACGTAGACAACCGACTCGGCAATATTGGTCGCGTGGTCCCCGATACGCTCGATGGCCTTCGCAATGAACAGGTAGTCCAGTCCAACCGAAATTGTTCGAGGGTCTTCCATCATGTACGTGACCAGCTTGCGCACGAAAGCCCGAAACTCGTTATCGATGGCTTCGTCATCCAGGATAATCTGTGCTGCTGCCACGGTATCCATCCGCGCAAATGCATCCAGCGCTCTGCGAAGAATGTGTAAGGCCATTTCGCCAGATACCTTGATTTCAGCTATGTTGATGCTCCGTGCGTTGGTTTCCATGGCAATGCGGCGCGTCCGCTTCGCAATCTTCCGGGCCTCGTCACCTGCACGCTCAAGGTTTGTGATGCATTTCGACGCGGCCATCAGAAGTCGCAGGTCACGTGCGGCCGGTTGTCGACGAGCGATGATGTTGCAAACTTCTTCGTCAGTTTCTATTTCCATCGCATTGAGCCGACGTTCGCCCTCGAGGACCTGCTCGACAAGTGGCAAATCGAACGTGTTCATTGCCTCCAACGCAAGCGCAATCTGTGACTCCACAAGGCCGCCCATTTCGAGCAACCGGCTTGAGAGCAGATTCAGGTCGATATCAAATTTTCTCAAAATAAGCTTGTCCGACATGTTCATTCTTCGGCCGAGGCGGCCAGTGACTTAGTCCGCAGTTGCCTGCAGCATGGCATCGGATTTGGAGAATCTGCCCGCTCGAACCAGACTCCATGAACGCACCAATGAATCATGGGTGCCTTGTCATCAAGCTCGACGCGTACGATCGCACCCGCACCTGCATTAGCGCATGCCTGTGTTTCAACATAGGCAACAGCGCCTGCACCTAGTACGAAAAAGAAGGCCCGGAATCGCTTCCGGGCCCGAGAAAGGTGGTCATGGCATAGCTCCTTCGGCTCGAAACGTGACTGAGCCGAACTTTGCCAGCGGCGTTAACCACCTGCGTGGTCAAGCAAACGAAACAGTCCGACTGCGGGCGTCTCGAACATCACAAGCGGAATTCCGCTACCGCTCTGTCTGCGCGAAAACTATCAGCCTCTCCTTAAGGGCGGCTTATGCAGTGACGAAACGCTCCGAAAGGACCCGCCTTTCGGCATCGGCCTGAAAAGGCGCGTCGCAAATTGCCGCCGGTTTTGCGCTTCGGCTACCGCCAACTAGCATTGTACGGAATGGCGCAATCCAGTTGCATCGCTTCGGTCACGAGCACGCTACTCTCGGCGCGGTCAACGGGTCGGGATACTTGATCTTTTGGGTCGGAATTCTGCGTAACCGAGCGATGGCATCAATTTCCGGTTCATTTTTTTCCGCTGTGGTAAGTGTGGGTATCGCGCCCCGGTCAAACTTTCAGTCCCATGTCCATTGACGATGCACGTTGCCGTCTTTCCGTCGCGAAGGTGTACCTGTGCGGCGTAGCTCATGGCGGGACTGGTGTTTGCACACGAAGTTGCAAGCAATAGCGCCATCTTGAAAAGATGCCCAGGCGACCGGCTTTCATTCGACTCTCCTTTGACTGCCCGACGAACGATCGAACCTTTCAAACCGGTACCGACCGAATGAACGGGACAGTTCGGTATCCACAGGCACCGTCTGCGGAGATATGAAGCGAGAATCGACGCGGTTAGCTCCGCACTTATAGGTCGAGGGTACAACCGGCAAATCAGGCTTTGGTGGACGGCCGACCATTCCGCCGTTGCCAATCGCCAAAAATTTTGATGGGTCGCATCCCATTGGCCTATTGCATCTTTAGTAATAGAGAGTGCTTTCACGCTAATTAATTTGGATCGCTTTACGTCGTTGTACAATGTCACCGGCCGCCTCAGGCAAGAGCCGGGCGAGCCCTGTATCTGTCGCTCCCGCAGTCAGGTGTGCACACGCCAATTCGGTTCAAGGCTCGCACTTGATGGCCGCGCAGCAGCAATAGGACCATCGGCAGGAGCACGGCGCAAGCCGCTTACAGAGACCTTCAGCCCTTGCCCATCCGTTCGATTGCGCACGGAAAGCGCGGCGCGATGCTTCACCGCCACCTTTGCTGCAATGGCCAATCCGAGCCCGCTACCCTGACCAGTTGTATTTCCCGCACGATAGAACCGGTCCAACACGCGTTCAAGGTCGGCTTCCGGTATACCAGGTCCGTTGTCGACAACTTCCAGCGTTACTTCGGCATCACTCGCGCAAAGTCGAACATCGACCTGCCCGCCAGGTGAGGAGTACCGAATGGCATTGTCGACGAGATTCGTGATCATTGTTGTCAGTGAGGTCTCGTCCCCATTCACAACGATTGGGCTTTCCTTCGCCGCAAGACCGGTACATTCCAGACCGAGGTCAATTCCCTTGTGTTCTGCCAGTACGGAGAGTTCGCCGACTACCTGGGTCGCCACACGGCGAAGGTCGGCATTTCCCGCGCGCGCCCTAGCCTCGGAATCCTCCCGCGCAAGGGTCAGCAACTGCTGGACTAGATGGATTGCGCGATTCACCCTATCTTCCAGTTTGCGCAGCAGGTCCTCATCGTTCAGTTTCTCGTGGTGTCGGCGTGCAACCTGAATCTGGAGCTTAAGCGCCGTCAACGGAGTTCGAAGTTCATGTGCCGCGTCCGCAATGAAAATGCGCTGCGCATGTAATGCCTTGTCGAGTCGTACCAATAGGTCATTCAGTGCCTCAACCAGCGGCTCGATTTCCGTCGGTATGGCATTGGCCATATCGATGGGTGCCAACGTTTCAATCGAACGGGCTGCCAAAGACCCGGAAATGATAGTGACAGGTCGCAACGCCCGCTTCACAACTAGCAAGACTAGGGCGATTTCAAGTGGCAGAATTGCCAACAATGGCCAAAGCGTCCTTGATGCCTGTGTCAACGCCGACTCGTCACGCACGGACATGGGCTGTCCAACCTGAACAAATCGCGAAGCCTGCTGTAGACCGAAAATTCGATAGTGTCGCTCACCCACTTCGACGGACTGAAATCCCGCGTGCTGGCGTGGCAGCTTTGCGCTTGGGAGGGATTCATAAGTCAGATGGTTCAACGCATCCCAAATCTGGATGACCACACGGTCATCCTGTAATCCCTCGAAATCACCAGACGTGCTATTCGCCAATTCTGTATCGGCCACCGACTGCGGCAAAGAGATTGCGACAGAACGCAGTTCATAGTCAAAAAGCTCATTCGCTTCTTCAAGCGCACTTCGGAAAATGCCATATCCTGCGAGCACGCTCATCGCACCGAGCCCGAGAATCAGGCCCACGAGGAGTTGTGTGCGTACGGACCTCACTCGGCCACCGCCAGTCGATAGCCGATGCCTCGAATAGTCACAATCTGTTGTGCGCCCAGTTTCTTTCTGAGATTATGCACATGTACCTCGATGGTATTGCTCTCTATCTCCTCGTTCCAGCCGTAGAGCTTGTCTTCAAGTTCTGTTTTGCTGAACACCTTGCCCGGTGCTTCGATAAGCACGCGCAAGAGACTGAATTCACGGGCAACCAGCGGTACAGGAGCACCTCGGAACGTCACTTCGTGCGACACCTCATCCAGTGTGAGTGCGCCGTGAACGTACACCGGTCGGGATTTCCCGATGCGTCTTCGCAGTAGCGCGCGCACCCGGGCAGCAAGTTCGTCCAGATCAAACGGCTTGATGAGATAGTCATCGGCGCCAGCGTCCAGTCCCGAGATTCGGTCGGTGACGGCGTCAAGCGCCGTCATGATGATGACCGCGGCGGCCCCACCGTTCGCGCGATACTCTCTCAGCACCGTCAGACCGTCCAGCTTCGGTAGTCCCACGTCCAGCAGGACCAGGTCATACACGTCGTTTCCGAGTGCCAATTCCCCTGCTCGCCCGTCGTCTGCCCAATCGACTGCGTGACCGAGCCCTCTCAAAGCGTCAAGAATGCTCTCGGCGATCATGGCGTCGTCTTCGACTATCAATAAGCGCATGCGTGGTCTCCTCGGCTGAAGAGTGTGCGCCACGCAAGCTTAAGGATCTCTTATGCGGTAACAGTAGGGCACGATAATGGGGGCTCTGAGGGAGACTCGCAACATCGGACCCATTTGCCGTTGCAGAGGATTCAACTGCCCCGAGTTTGGTGGCGATTCCAACTCTTGATAGGATGGAACCATGAACAAGTCGAACATATATTCTGCCGAAGTCCGGCAACGTGCAGTGGACCGCCCCGGATTTGGTGGAGGCTCCAACTCTTGAGAGAATGGAGCCATGAGCAAGCAAAGCAAGTTTTCCCCAGAGGTCCGGGAGCGCGCTGTCCGTCTGGTACGGGAGCAGCGTGGCGAGCATCCGTCACTATGGGCGGCAGTCGAATCGATTGCACCGAAGATTGGCTGTACGAGCCAGACGCTGCTGGACTGGGTCAAGCGAGATGAAGTTGACAGCGGCGAGCGTGACGGCGTGAGCACGTCGGAACGCGAACGTCTCAAGGCGCTGGAGCGCGAGGTCAAGGAACTGCGCCGCGCCAACGAGATTCTGAAACTGGCGAGTGCGTTTTTCGCCCAGGCGGAGCTCGACCGCCGCCTGAAATCCTGAAGGCCTTCATCGATCAGCATCGCGACACCTTCGGGGTCGAGCCGATCTGCAAGGTCTTGCGGATTGCCCCGTCGGGCTACCGGCGTTATGCAGCATGGCTTCGCGATCCGTCGCGGCACTGAGCCCGCGCGAAACGCGATGAGTTTCTGCGGCCCGAGATCAAGCGCGTCTGGCAGGCTAATACGGGTCTGCGGCGCGGACCAAGTCTGGCAGCCGATGAACCGGAAAGGTATTACGGTGGCACGTTGCAGAGTCGACCGATTGAATCCGTCCAATGCTGCGTCCACGCGTATCAGGAGCTCGTCGGCCAGTTCCGCATGCAGGCGTCAAGAGTAGACGAGGAAACTGCCTTGACAACACGCCGATTGAGTCGTTTGGGATACCCTGCAAAGCAGGCAGGTCTATCATCGACGTTCGCCACACGCGAAGAGGCCAGGCGAGCCTTCAGCGAATACATCGAGATGTTCTTAACCGGCAACGCACGCAGGCTCGTTTCGATTACTTTCGATATGACTTTGGCGATGTCTGGCATCATGACATTCACGTGGAAGAAGTCACTCAAACGGACCATGAGCCGCACAGCGAGGCGTGGATTGGTGCCTGAGAACGTGCCTGTCCGCCCGAGGACGTCGGTGGCACCTACGGATATGCAGAGATGTTGCGCGTTCTGAGCCTGGAGCCAGATCGCGACGAAGCGAAGCGTTATAGAACATTGGCGGGCGACGACTTCGATGCCGAGCTGTTCGACCGACGGGCCGCCAACTCGACGCTGCTGCGCATGGCGTGGAACAACTGGGGCAAAAAGTAGACAGGCTTGAACCCCTGCTCTCCGATGCATCTGACGATCCAGTGTGCTTTAACTAGCGCTTACGATGGTCACCGTCTCGGGCACGCCATTCTGGGCGATCGATTTTTCAAAGTGACGCCGGGCTGCAGTCTTGTCACGATGGGCGCGCAGCACGAAATCGACGGTGTTGCCGTCTTTGTCAACGGCGCGGCAGAGATATTTCCAGTCGCCCTTGGGGTAAGGGTTTTAACAGCGCCTGATGCTCCCCAGATCTTGAGCAGCACGGCCGGGTGGTAAGAAGGTCGGCCGGTGCTTGCCGGCCTCGTGCCTTCAAATCCGAGGGATGTCAGTTCGAGTTCTTCGACGAATGCGTCAACAATCCGCACAGGGTTGTCTTCGGAGATGAAGTCATCGAGACACTCTGGCAATAGTGTGGTCTGACTGCGTTGCGCACCTTCGACAAATCGACCCATCTGCGCCTCCCGTTCAGCAGGTTGATTCAGTCTAGGTGATCACACGCGTTTTTACACGGCCTCGGCCATTTCGGCCACTCGACAGGTGACCCCAGATTGCTGAGAATTCGATCTAGTCGGATAGATCGAGGACATTCCCGATGTTGGCCCGATGATCCATAGCGCATATGCGACGTCGGCACTTGCCTTGCTCAGGGATTTGAGGACGCACAGCCGCCCCGTTGGGTATGCTCGGCTTGACGGGTCGTACTTTCTTTCACAGATTGAAACCATATGAAAAAAAGCATCCTTCGATCGGTTTGTGCCTCTACAGGGTGCGCCATGTTTAGCGTCGCCGGTGTCTGGATTGCGTCGGGACTCGCAGCGGGACACACATCTCTTTTCGATCGTGCTGGTGGAGCGGCGTTCGCTGCCTTGTTCGTTTGGGTAGCAAGAAGATACGTCGTGCAACTCCGACGCGATTGGGTCTCTTGAGTCCCCGCGAACCGGTTTTACTGGCGGCATGAGGTAGCGACCACATGAGGCATTGACCGGCCATGAAGGGGCACTCGTCCACATGATCGTTCGGCCGTTCAGACGTCCGATCCACCCCAACAAGCGGCCAGCTCCTTTGGGAGGGCGAACATTGCTTCATCGGGGCCTGGTCCGGCGTTCATCGTTTCAAATCAAGTCGCCGAGTCGCCGTAGAAACCCGGTGCTAGCGGCTCTTGCCGACACGGTTGATGTCCATCGTGTAGCCTGCATGTCGATGCATGCTCGCTGTGCTGACTGTAAAGACCCGTCTCTTTGACCTGTTCCATTCCTGACAGCTCCGGTCCAAGGCTCGCCTGAATCTGCGCCAACATCTCCGCGATCAAGGCATGTTTCCGCCGGAACGCGGCTCGCTTGTTAGAAGGCACCTGGCCGATCTCCCGATGGGGCAGGATGCGAGGTAGGATGAAACGAGCGCCAGACTCCACGCCACCCATTTCACGCCAAAAAGCGTCGTAGTCCGCGTGAAACCCCTTATCCCGTGCGTGTGACACGTGTGAGCTTTTCGCGACAGCTGCGAGCATCGGGATGTTCAGCAAACGGCGCAACTCGCAAAGCGCCTCCATTACGGCCGCTTTGGGACGAAGACCATGACATGCTTTCGTCGCGTCACGTACACGTTCCCGATCAATTCCGGCTGGCCCCTGTAGGCCACCAATCAAAAGCACGCACGAGCGCGTCTCAGCCGAGTACTCGATGCTTACCGTGGCCCACGCAAGATCGACCCCTGTCTGCCGGTCCATCCACGCCACTGTCAGCAGGCCTTCCCGCCAGCATCGCGCGGGTTCTCGCAAAACGATGTCGTATTGAAGCGTGGACGACAGTGAGACCGATTCACCAAGCAGATAGATGCGGGCCGTGAGCGCATCGCCCAGCATTTGCTCCATCGCCGCATAGTGTCCGCAAATCAGCGCGGCCCGACTGCGGGCGGACATGTCCGCCTGTCCGAAACGATGGAATGGTTTTTCTACGAAGCGCCGGTTGTGGACCGCGAGATCGGTCAATAGCGATTGCCTGCTCAACGCCTGAAACCAAAGCCATGCCGCGCGTGGATAGATACCGGAATACATCAAAATCCGAACCCTTCGGAAAGGGGACTGTGGACTCGTCGCAAAAACGGCCTTTCGAAGTAGCGCGTACGTGCTTGAAAACGTCATCAAATCGGTCCAACAGCGGGACGGCGCTGCAATGTTCGCGGCAAGTGCCATGTAAGGAAGGCCGGTCCCGCCCGGCGCCAAGGGGACAGCATTTTTTGATTTCGCATTTTTTCGCGCCCCGTTGCGACCGCCGACGGCGCCCGATTGCTGGCCCGGATTGTAACTCAAATCATTACCATTTATTACGCGACCCCTCTTGGAGGTCCCATTAATAGCCTGAGTGCAGACTGGCGAGATAGCTGACAGGCCTACGCTGCATGACCTCGTTAAAACACACCATGAGCCTTAGCAGGAGTTCTTTTCTCTGGCCGCCGCACAGGCGCTGTCCCTTAGCAAGCTACGCCGACGCTTTACAACAGCCGTCAGACCGGATACGAATTGCTTGTAAGCCACAAGACCCACGGTGAGCACGCTCTCGCTGACCGTTTTCGTCGCTCGCCCTACGGCCTCGCGCGATCATCGCCGCCACGGACCAATTGACCGGTGTGATTCCGCGCGGCGCTAACTGTTGGCGTTCAGAATTGGTGCTAGCCAGCGTTCATAGCACGCTAGGGAAGGTCTGCAAAAGTCCTGGCGTTGATGTGTGAGTGGACTATCCTGGAAGAAGGATAGTGAATCAGGGAGAGTCGTGATGACGCAACTGGGTCTCGGTCTGGATCTGTCAACGAAGCGCACACGCAAGCGTGAATTCCTCGAAGAGATGAGGCGCGTGGTGCCGTGGTCGAAGCTGATTGCGCTGATCGAGCCGCACTACCCGAAGGGTAAGACGGGACGCCCGCCCTTTCCGATTGCGACGATGCTGCAGATTCATTTTATGCAGCAGTGGTTTGGCCTGTCGGATCCGGCGATGGAAGAGGCGCTCTATGACGTGCCGCTGTACCGGGACTTTGCGGGGCTGGATGGTGGTATGACGCGTTTGCCCGACGAGAGCACGATCCTGCGGTTTCGCCATCTGCTTGAAGCTCACGGTCTGGCTGCGCAGATGTTTGCGCTGGTCAATGAGATTCTGATCCACAAGGGATTGATGCTCAAGGCGGGATCGGTGGTGGACGCCACCCTGATATCAGCGCCCACCTCGACGAAGAATGCCTCGGGTGAGCGAGATCCGGAAATGCACCAGACACAGAAAGGCCGTAGCTGGTACTTCGGGATGAAAGCGCACGTGCGACCTGCAAGTCGCTTGAATTTCTGTTCGACTCAACGTGATCCGTTGTGATCGAACCGGCTGTTCCATCAGCCGTTTCCTACCCAGACATGCGGAGCCGGTAACGGCTCGGTGTGAAGCTCCGGGGACAATGTAACCACCGATCTGTATCGGTACGCGGACCCGTGAGGGAAAGCGGAATCTGCCAGCACAAGTGCGGTGAGGGACTAGGAACGAGCGGTAACGACCAATATACGTGAACCTCTATTAAACGTCGTCATCATTGACAAGCCAAATGTGCTGACAGGCTTGAGCCAGTGCGACATGAAGTTGCGTATGCAATTGTTTTAACCAGCCGAAAGGCTGGTCAGGAAACCGGTCGTTCCGTCGACCGTAGCCTACCGGTGCATGCGTTGTTGGCAACGACGACGTGTGAAGCCACCGGGACAACGTGGCTGGCCTCTGGCCTAGCTGTCTCCGTGAGGAGAGGTAACGCCTGCGAGCGTTGATGCGGGTGAGCTGCAAGGCTGGATAGTATGGTCAACATAAGTGAACTGCCACAGACATCGTTAGCCTGAACAAGCCCAAAACGCTGGTGGCTTGAACCAAAATGGTACGCGGTCGGATGTTTCCCCTGGTTCAGGAAACACACGGACATGCAGACCGCCGGTGGATAGGCAGGACCTACCCTATTCGTGTTGCATACGTGGAACATGGTAAGCCCGATGTGCCGCCAGGAATGGCAGGCGACCCGCAAGGGAAGCTGAGGGTGCAGCGGGTAGAGGAAAGCGGAGAAAGCGAACGCTGCCCTGTAATCGGGCAGATAGGGATTGCGTCGCGAGACAACATCATCTCACGCGAAAGCGGGCAGACTTCCGTATGGTCTTTCGTCACTAGATAGCTTGAACAACCTTTCAAGGAGGAGAAGCAGATGACTGTGCAGCAACCAGGCGCGGGTGCGTCCTCCGATCGCGCGAGACACTGGCACGGCATTAACTGGGCCGGGTGTCATCGTGAGGTTCGAAGGCTGCAGGCAAGAATAGTGAAGGCAATACAGGATGGCAAACATGGCAAGGTGAAAGCCCTGCAGTGGCTGCTGACCCATTCGTTCAGCGGCAAGGCACTCGCCGTCAGACGGGTGACTGAGAATCAGGGCAGACGGACGCCGGGCGTGGATGGTGTCACTTGGTCCACACCGAAGTCCAAAATCAACGCAGTGTCGTCACTCAAACGGCGCGGCTATCGGCCGCGTCCACTGAGACGGATATATATCCCGAAGGCCAACGGGACAAAAATGCGGCCCCTTGGAATTCCTTGTATGGTCGACAGGGCTCAGCAGGCGCTGTACCTGCTCGCTCTGGAGCCGGTCGCCGAAACTATGGCTGACCCGAACTCGTATGGGTTCCGGTCCGCCCGTTCCACGGCCGACGCAATCGAACAATGCTTCCGGGCATTGGCACAAACCGATTCTGCAACGTGGATTCTTGAGGCCGATATCCGCAACTGCTTTGACGAAATTTCACATGACTGGCTGGTCGCCCACATCCCCACGGACAAAGCGATTCTGCGAAGATGGTTGGAGGCTGGCTACCTTCACAACCGTGTCTTTCACTCAACGCAGGCGGGTACACCGCAAGGGGGAATAATTTCGCCTACGTTGATGAACATGACTCTCGACGGGCTGGAAAAAATGCTACGTGCAAAGTATCGCAAAGGTAGTAACAATCCGTCGAAGGTCAACATCGTTCGTTATGCGGATGACTTTATCATTACCGGCGCAACGCGTGAAGTGCTGGCTGATGACGTTCGTCCGACGGTCGAGCTGTTTCTGGCGGAGCGCGGTTTATCGCTTTCTTCAGAAAAGACCCGGATCACGCATATCGACGAAGGGTTCGATTTCCTCGGCATGAACGTGCGCAAATATGGCGGCAAGCTGCTGATCAAGCCTGCCAGAGCAAGCGTTCAGCGCTTCCTGCGCAAGCTGCGGGAAACCGTGAAGAACAGTGCGACGGTACGACATGATCAACTGATACGTGAACTCAATCCATTGCTTCGCGGATGGGCGAACTACTACCAGCATGTCGTGGCGAAGCACACCTTTGGCAGAGTCAGTCACGAAATCTGGCGATGTTTGTGGCGCTGGACGAAGCGCCGGCATCCGAACAAGAGCTCGCGCTGGGTCCGGCAGAAGTACTTCCGGATAGTAGGATTCCAGCATTGGGTCTTTGGCACGGAGACTGGCAATACGCTCAGCACAGGAAAGCCGGAACTCCTGATGCTATATGACATCGCAGGCACGCCGATCCGGCGACACCGGAAACTCAAGGCGGCCGCAAACCCGTTTGATGTGCAGTGGGAAAGCTATTTCGAGGAGCGTTTGGGATTCGCGATGCTGGACTCGCTCAAAGGTCGGGTGCGGTTGATCCGGTTATGGCTTGACCAGCGACGGTCGTGTCCGGTCTGTCGGCAGATGATCACGAAAACCAGTGGTTGGCGGCTCTACCACGTGGAACGAACGATCGATGGCGGTAAGGACACGAACCGAAACCTGGTCATGTTGCATCCGGAATGTCATCGGACTGCGCGTGCTCTCGGACTCTCGGTGGTGAAACCGGCTCATGACAAATGGGCTTAGAAAGGCTTGAGCGAAATGCGGCGAAAGTCGCACGTTTCGTTCTTAGGGGAGGATGCGACGGTAACGTCGCGTCCTTACCCGACAAATGGCGCGCGGCAAGGTCTGGCCTCTGTGTGCTGGGTCAGCATGGACATTGCGCCGCCGGCGGATAGGAGGGGTCCGTCCCGCTCTGAAATTCATGCGGAACAGGATAAGCCCGTAGCGCTGCCGGCAACGGCAGGCGAACCGCAAGGAACGCTGTTGGCACTGCGGGTAAGGGATTGCGGAAAAAGCGAACGCCTCCCTGTAATGGGGAGGATACCGACTGCTGCATGGTCGGACGCGAAAGCGGGCAGACTTCCGCGTGGTCATTCATGGCGAGAGAACTTGATTAATCGTTATACGAGGGAAGGCAGATGACGGCAATCGGTGGCACTGCACAAGCAGAGGCGATCGATGCTGGTGCGTCCTCGCACCCCGCTGAGATGTGGCTTCGGGCTGATTGGCCTCGCATCACAGATGTGGTGAAACGACTCCAGGCGCGTATCGCCCAGGCAACCAAGGAAGGCAGATGGGGCAAAGTAAGTGCCCTGCAGCGTCTGCTGACCCGCTCGCATAGCGGCAAAATGCTAGCCGTGAAACGAGTGACAGAGAATCGCGGCAAGAGAACGCCGGGCGTTGACGGCAAGACCTGGCCAACTCCGGCGGCCAAATGGAAAGGGGTGGAGGCGATGCAACACCGCAGTTACCGAGCGTTGCCGCTTCGACGTATCTACATCCCCAAGAGCAACGGCAAGAAGCGTCCGTTAGGAATTCCCCGCATGCTATGCAGATCAATGCAGGCGCTATGGAAGCTCGCGTTAGAGCCCATTGCGGAAAGCCTGGCGGATCCAAACTCGTACGGGTTTCGCCCCAAACGTTCGACTGCCGACGCCATTGAATGTTGTTTCACCACGCTGGCTAAGCGCAAGTCACCAGAGTGGGTTTTAGAGGGAGACATCCGTGGCTGTTTCGATAATTTTAGCCATGACTGGATCCTCAAACATATACCGATGGATAAGGTGATCCTGCGGCGATGGCTTAAGGCCGGATTTATCGATAAAGGAACCCTGTTTGCGACCGAGGCGGGAACTCCGCAAGGGGGCATCATCTCGCCCGTCATCGCAAACATGACGTTGGACGGACTCGAAGCAGCAGTAGATGCCAGCGTGGGGCCGACGCAACGCGCACGCAGAAGGTTCAAAGTCAACGTCAACAGGTATGCGGACGACTTCGTTGTGACCGGAGTCTCGAAAGAAATTCTGGAGCAGAACGTACTCCCTGCGGTCAGGCAATTCCTGGCCGTTCGGGGGCTGGAACTATCGGAAGAGAAAACCAGAGTTACTCACATTGCCGATGGGTTCGACTTCCTCGGGCAGAATGTCCGTAAATACGCGGATAAACTGCTTATCAAACCAGCAAGCAAAAGTGTGAAGGCACTTCTGGAGAAGGTTAGGGAGATCGTGAGGCAGCACAGGAGCGCCACGCAGACGAATCTGATTCTGCAACTCAACCCTGTGATTCGGGGTTGGGCCATGTATCACCGTCATGTGGTTTCCAAGTCTCATTTTACGTCGATAGACGCTCACATCTGGCAGCTCTTATGGAAATGGGCTATGCGTCGGCATCCCACGAAAGGCACGGGTTGGGTGAAGCACAAATACTTCCACGTAGAGGGACATCGTACTTGGGCGTTTACCGCGCGAACCAAAGATCGCGGGGTCATCCGACTGTTTCGAGCTACGATGATTCCAATTGTTCGGCACGTGAAGATACGCGGTCAGGCAAATCCCTTTGACCCTGCGTGGTCGCCTTACTTTGCCCGTCGTCGAACCGCGACCGATGGTTGATTGCCCGGTCCCATCCGATGGGGCTGCCGAATGGCTTGAGCCGGATGCGGGGCGACTCGCACGTCCGGTTCTTAGGGGGCGGTGGCGCAGCGATGCGCCACCGCTACCCGACATCGGGGTGGACGCGGCGTCGGGCCTGGTTCACACAGTTATCAGCACCGCGGCGAACATGGCAGACATCAATGAGGCCCAATCGCTGTTGCATGGCGAAGAAACGGATGCGTACGCTGATGCGGGCTATCAGGGTATCCACAAGCGATGCACGGACGGGGCGGTGCGCTGGCATGTCGCGATGAAGCCATCCAGGCGAAAGCAGCTGGATCTAAATGAGCGCCTGGATTCGATATTCGATCAGATTGAGCGCCTTAAAGCCGGCATCCGGGCCAAGGTCGAGCATCCATTCCGTGTCCTGAAGCAGCAGTTTGGTTATACGAAAACCCGATACCGGGGCTTGATGAAGAACAGCGCCCAGATCACGACGCTGTTCGCGCTGGGCAACCTGTGGATGGCGCGTAAGCAATTGCACAAAGCGTGAGATACGAAGGCATGGACGCCGTATTCGCTGGCAAACGCGAGTCAACCTGGCCAATCAAAACCTGCGATCAAGGTCGCCGCATGTTTGCAGTGTGAATGCGGCACGCGCTGCAAACCCGCCGACTCACAGGAAATGGGTTATGCAGACCTTCCCTAGCATTCCTGTGAACATGGCTAGTGGCATTTGTGAACGCCAACATCAGGCGAGCGCCCGAGAAACCGGGCGAATTCGCGCACGATGCGCAGATAGGCGTCCTGCGTCTTCGGCGAAAGCAGGCGCATACGCATGTCGTCGGTCATGCGCTGGCGCAGTGGACTGGCGCTTGCCTGGAAGGAGGTCATGATTGGGCTCCTGCTGGAGAACGAGGCGGATTGCCTCATTCGCCAACATATGGAACCGCGCGGCCGGCCTCTCCCTGACGCGCCAGCGTTTGACCATAGCCCGTACCGCGCGAGCGGTTTGGTCCGTCGGCCCGATGACGACAGTCGCTGATCGACCATTTTCCGCTGTACATTCCAGCCCGTCGGACGTCTCCCCTGGCGGCATCATTTGTCATTCAATCGTCGCTTCAATCCGCTTCGGCTCCGGGGGTTACGCTGACGATGGCGCACGGAGAAACCAGGAAAACCCGCCGCCGCCAGCGAGCGGCAAACGTCGCCTTTCAATCCGACCGCCTTGCCGCGATATCGCGCACGAAATTGATTAACGTTTCGGGATTGACCGGCTTTACAAAGTGCTGCTCACAACCGGCTTCGCGTGATCGCGCGCGGTCTTCCGGCGCCCCGAATCCGCTCAGTGCAACCAGAACAGCATGTGCGTTTTTTGGCAGCGCCCTCAGTCGCCTCGCCAGTTCGTGTCCGCTAATGCCAGGTAGGCCAATGTCGAGGACAACGACGTCAGGAAGAAATCCTTGTGCGGCGGTAAGCGCAGCTTCCCCATCGAAAGCACAGCGAACCTCATGTTCGTCCAGGAGCATCGCCAGCGATTCAGCCGCATCACGATTATCATCGACAACAAGTACGCGCAACCGTCTCGTGAGTTGTTTCACCGATTCGGCCGTCTCTGTTGTTCCGGTGGCTCCTGCCTGCGTTGTCGGCAACCTGACCGTGAATCGCGATCCCTTTCCCACTCCGTCGCTTGCAGCAGTCACGTGGCCGCCGTGCATATCGACGAGGTTCTGAACGACAGACAGCCCAATACCCAGGCCTGGACGCCATTTGCCGTCTGGTGACGGTAGCTGAACGTACGCCTCGAACATCTGGACAAGTTGCGACGCAGGGATGCCGATTCCCTTGTCTGTCACGACGATTTCGATTGCACCGTCACGAACTGCTGCGTCGATCGTTATTTCGATGCCGTCGTTCGAATATTTGATCGCATTGTCCAGCAGATTGGAAACTACCTGGGTCAGCCTCGTTCGGTCACCATCTACCAGTACAGGCTCGCCGGGCACACTGACATTGATACGGTCCCGGTGTTCGTTCGCGATCGGCAGATTGATCTCGACGGCGCCTTGCACAGCCTCCCGGATGTCGAACACTTCGCGTTGCAAACGGATCTTGCCACTACTGATACGTGAGACATCCATCAGATCGTCGATCAGGCGGGTCAGATGTGAGCATTGGCGCTCAACGGTCACGCGCGCCCATTCAGCCTCGGGCGGCATATCAGGGCTGACCTGTCTGAGGATCTGTGCCGCATTACGGATCGGCGCGAGCGGGTTTCGAAGTTCGTGAGCCAAGGTTGCAAGAAATGCATCTTTGCGACGATCGGCCTCACGGAGCGCTTCTTCGGCGAGCGTTCGTTGCGTGATATCGGTTAAGGTACCAATGAAACATTGGATCGGACCATCCGCAGCTGTCCGGAAGCGGCCATACATCTCGACCACGCGCGGCGCACGATCATTGATGCGCACGATTCGAAAAACCGAATGGAAATCTCTCCCTTGCTGCATGGTCTCCATGTAGTTCGTGATCAGCGCCTGCGCGTCGTCCGGGTGAACAAGTTCGCGCACAAACGCCTTGCATGACAGCGGTCCCAGCGATTCAGGCTGGCCCGTGATTTCATACATCCGCCTGTTTTCCCAAACGCCCGCCCGCGTCGGCACATCCCACTCGAAAATACCCAGCCCGGCTGCCGATGCTGCCATTCGAAGCCGTTCCTCGCTCTTTTGCTGCGCGGCCAGAGCACGGTCGCGCTCATCAATGGTCGCTGAAATCCGCCCGTCCTGTTCGTCTATCAGTTGCCTGATCGCTGTGTGAATGGTCGCGCTGAATAAATCCTCGAGCAGTTGATGTGCGGTGGCCTGGGCGTTGCGTGATACCGAGGTTCCGGCGAAAAACTCGCGTGCCGCCCGCTGCACACAGCGCTGTAGCTGGTTCAACTCGCGATATAATTCATCCAGCTGGTAGCCGCGCATCCAGCGGTCACGACCGTGTTTTCTGGCGTCGCTATGCAACCGTGCCAGCGTCATCTGCTCGGTCCGCAAGGCAGTGCAGATTTCCTCATAGAGCGACGGTAGGTGATCAACCAATTGGCCCGTCGTCAGCCTGCCCGCCGGTTCAATCGCTGGGTCGGACCGCACCGCACGAAGCCAACGGCGTGTGATAAGTCCACTTTTTCCTTCAAGATATGCTGCGAGCTCAGGGAATGGACCGAATTGCGGAGGCTTCATGACGATTGGTCAATGTTTTTATGGAGGTCGACGCATCGGCGGGTTCAACTAACCAGAGCGAACCGTAGCCGACTTAAGTAAAGATTACACCGACGGAGGTTCTTTTTGTACTTCCTAATACTTGGGTCAGTCTTACCCGTGCCGACTCAAGCGTTAGCATCATCCGTTGAGCGGAAGGTAGTCGTTCTCCGAGAGTAATTAGCCTGAATGTCCGATCTGCCCGGCGGCATGGTTCGCGCTGTCACGCCCGCGTTGGCGACGCAAGTAATGTGCCATCGCAATGTCTTGCACCGCTGCAGAGATGCTTCTTCTGCGAAGCTGGGACGGCGCCGACGAACGGCGGACTTCAGGGGCGATATCGACTCCGTTAGCCGCCTAGCGGAGACGCGTCGCGACGGTCGCTGATGGCCGCCGGCAAGGGGCAGTCTGACAACACGTTGTCACAATCAGTAAGGGCGCGGCCGCCATGTCAGGTCTGCGTGCAAGGATATATTTGGCCATGCACCCGGCGAGTTTGTCGGCCAAGTCATCATCGATTTTGTGGTTCGCGATCAGGACGATACACGTAAGGAAGCGAAGGAGGTGTTGGCGGGCCGCAAACGGGTAGCATTTGAGAACCATTATCGTCACGGAAATGGAAATGACATTTCCTTGGTACGGTCAGCACGCTGGCTGCGGCATGAGCACCCGCGCGTCGGCGTGGCTCGGGACATGTCGGAACTTCTTCGCCGGAAGGCCGCGCAACAGCATTGCTGTTCATCCTTGCGCCGGACGAACGCAAGCTTCTTGAACTGCTGTTGAAGTTCGTAGTTTTTGCTAATGGCGTCTTTCGGAACGCAAACGGCGTCCATTAAATCTGCTAACACCGCCTCAAGAGTAGGTCATTACGCTCTCCCGACGATTCTTGCGGCGATCGCGCAATGGCTCATATCGGAGAAAAAGATGACGACGAGCTTCACTGAGTTGCAGAAAGTGCCACAATTGAGGGGGGGCGTTAAAGACCTTGGGGTAGCGATTCCGAGGCCCGACGAAACTGATCGAGGAATGCCGCGACCTCGAGAGATATCGCAGGGGGACGTCGCCTGAAGACTTCAAGTCTCTCGCGCAAGTCACCGTTTATCACCGCGCATCGCACTTGGGCAAGCAGATGAACTCCAGTTGGCGACCAACGCATTTGTTGGCGCTTGCACATGCGCTGGTTGAGCACCTGATTCACAGCGGACTCGGCCGTCGCGGTCGAGATAGGTTTTCCGCGACGGTGTCGTGCGCCATAGTCGATCGTTGAGCCGCCATTCGCTTCGACGTATTCAACAAGCTCTCGAGTGCGATAGTCGAGCTGCGCCAGACTTTCTACAACGCCCGGGGTCTCAGGCACGATCACCCGACAGAGGAGCAGGATACCTTGCATCTTGTCTTTCGCCTTCTCGAGTTTGGCATGCCAGAAGCACCATCGCAGCTTGTCAACGCGGGATATCAGCACACTTCGGGCGGCCTTTTCCGTTTCCGTTTGTGCGTGTATGCCCTTGATGATCTGCTCGAGATACCTCACCCTCATTGATATATGGAACCAGTCCAGAACAGGCGTAGGAGAAAACGGCAATCGACACGCGATTGACTGGAGGCCATTGGCACCATCGGTTATGACCGACAGTTTCGGTTGATCGCTTCCGGTTGTGGCCTTCACGAGGGTGGTGAGCCGGTCCACGATATCCGGCAACCTCTTTCTCACGAACGCGAATACGCGCGACGTCTGCCCTCTGGCGCTCAAGCGGCCCGTTAGAACCTCAAAGCTGGAACATTCAGATTTGCGTCTCCCTCTAACGAATCCTCCGTCGATGGTCAGGGTCCACTCCGTCTCTCCCTTCGGGGCGAGACACGCAGCAGGCTGAACCGCTTCAATGCGTTCACCGGCGCGCAGTGCCCTGTTCCGCACGGTCACATGGTTCAATGTCTCCCGCACAGGCAGGAACTCGCGCAGCATAGTAACGACCTGCCGGTATGGCATCTGTGCCGAAAGCCTGGCCTCGAGCGAGAGAAGTTCCTCGGTCGCCCGCTCCGGAACGAATTCGGTCATCGGACTGTACGGATACTCCAACTGCAACGGACTCTCGCACGGACAGCAAACAATCCGGGCGCTGCGAAATGAGACGGTACCGAAGACAGTATCCACCTTGCGGATACGCCGATCCTTGAGTTCGAGAAACCGGTGACAACGTGTACAGAAGCGTCGGAGCAAGCAGACTTCTTCAGCTTGTGCTGCGACCACTACCTGCTGAAGCCTGTGCAGCAGATCTTTTCCTTCGGCCAATGACAGCCCGACCTTGTCCGGCTCAAGCTGGCGATAGGGACGTTCCAGCTGACCGATTTCGAACGTTTCTGTTTCGTCCCAATCGGTGGTGATCTCGACGCGAATTGTGACTTTCATCTTCAACTCCGGCGGCCATGATTGCCCGAATCCTAGGCGCCCGGCGCTGAAACCCCAAGGTTTTTAACGCTCCCTCAGTGCGTTGACACTTCGGGCCGCAGCACGACGACCGTGTTCCAGAAGCGCAACGATGTCGCCATGTATGCCACTGTAATCGGCACCGCTTAATGCGATATCAGTCATTTGTACTGTCAACAGGTAGCTTCAGCGTTAATGAGTTCACGGTGGACATTAGCTACCATGAGGGTCGGCCGGGATTCGTTAATTTCTCGCCGAAGTGCCATTAAGCTACTGTTTCAAAATAGAAATTGATCGATGAGTCTAGCGGTGGCGCCTTCTTCTGCAGGTCCAGCAAATAGTCGCCGAACCGGTTGACGTGGTCCTTCCGGTAAGGCGATAGCGCCTTGAGCACCTCGATGTCGACCGGATGGCCGTTAGTCTGCAGCTCCTTCAGCCTGCGTGACATCCACTGCACGTTGTAGAGGATCACCATGTTGGCGACGAGATGGTTGTACTTGATGACCTTGCGCTGCTCGTGCCGGATATTTTCGGCGATGGTCCCCTCTCCGCCGAACATCAACCACTGCGCGAAATCGTTGAACTGCTCGCTCTTGTTCGTCGCGGCGTGTATCGTGCGGCGCATCTCGGGGTCGTTGATGTATTTCAGCAGGAATAGCGTGCGGATCACGCGACCGAGTTCGCGGAAGGCAAAATACAGCTTGTTCTTCACGCTCTCGGAGCCCAACCGGCGCAGGATGGTCGACGGTGTCATCTTGCCCGCCTTGATCGAGATCGCGACCCGCAGCATGTCCGGGAAATGCCGTTCGATCAGCGCCCAGTCGACGCTCGCACGAAACAGCCCGTCGATGTTCTTGTAGCGCCGGCGCCGATCGGCCTTGTAGAACACCAGATCCTTGATGTTGCGGATGCGGGGCATCAGGTTGATTCCGAGAAGGTGGGCCAGCGCGAATACCGGGCTGCTTTGCGCCTGCGTGTCGCCGTGAACGGTATCGGGCTGCAGATCGGAAGTGTTCCTGATCAGTCCGTCGAGAATATAGACGGCCTCATGCACGCCGCACGGGATGAAGTGGCTGAACAGCGCGATGTATTGGTCCGACACGTGGTAATAGCCAATGCCGCCATAACCGCCGTAGCGGATGTGGTATTCGGACAGCAGATTTTGCTCATAGAGGTTCCACTTCGTGCCGTCAGCCGACACGCGCTTGCCGGAGCCCCAGAATTTGGGCAGCGCGAACTGGTTATACGCGTTGATGACTTTCACAATCGCCTTGTCGAGCCGATCTTCGGTGACGTGCCGCAGATTCAGCCACGCGACCTGCTTGCGGCTGAGGTTCTTCACGGAGCGCGCCGTCTGGCTCGGACCGAGGTTGCAGCCGTAGCAGAACAGCGTCGTGATGAAGCGCTTGCGCGGATCATCAATCTTGGCCTCGAAGCCCGAGAGTGGGCCGAACAGCCGGTGCAGGTCGAGCCACTGCTCGGTCTCGGTCAGGATATCGAGAATGCTCACCGGCCGCATCGACGCGGTGATCGCCTGATCGATGAGCGTCTTGTTCGGCGGATCCGGTTCCTTCTCGAGCCGGTGAATGATGAGCCCCTGCTCGCCGATCTCGACGTGGTCGTTCGCCGGGAACCCCGCGTCGATCTCGTCGGTCAGCGCGCCGAGTTCATCCTTCAGTTTCTGGACGAAGGCACGGCTGTCCACCGGGAAGTCGACAAGCTCGCCGTAGCGCAGCAGTTCCTCGCGAAATTCGTCCCACGACACCTGATGCTCCCGCGGATCATCGTACTGGTCGCTGTGCTCGACGTAGACATCGCCCGATTTGAGTTCGCGCATCAACTGGCTGAACACGCACAACTCGAAATACTTGCGGTGCAGCAGCCTGCCGGACCTGCCGTCCGGGAAGATCGATTTTTCCCACTTTTCCGGCACCCAGTCGAGCGGTAGTTCAGCGAGCTCTGCCTCGCCAAGCATCAGGTATTCGCGACGCGAAGACCGGTGACCCTGCATCCAGGCGAGCGCTTCGAGCAACGCGTCATCCTGCGAGCTGGATTTCAGCGACAGAACGTCGAGGCACTGGAACAGCAGCGAACGCAAGTTGCGATATGGGCCCAGCAGGAATGGAAACGTGTGGTTGCCAGCATATGCGATATGCTCGTTGCAGCGGGTGAGCGCGCCTTCGGGATCGTCGTTCAGTGTTGCCCGCATCCGGGCCACGCGCTCTGCGGCCGTCATCGTGTCGTCCTGCAGCAGGGTGAGCACATCGCGGAACTGGCTAACGAGCGACTCCAACTGGTCGGCGTGCGCGAGCTGATACTGCTGAAGCCGCAGCCTGGCGGTGTTTTCCAAGTTGCGGACTGTCTTGATAAATATCTCCGCGACATCGTCGAGCGCCTTTTGCAACTGCGAGAAGATGAACAGCACGGCCAGCGTGTAGCGTTTCTCCGGCTTGAGCGCTCGCATCTCGTGCACATCGAGGGCGCGTGCCTCGATGACAAGCTGGGTGCGCTTGGGTATGGAGAGCATTTCTGGCGCAGGCGGCAAGCCTTGGGCCAGCTCGCGCAGTTCCTGAATGTGCTTCAGGAAGCTCGCCACCTCACGCGGACCCGGGCGCTTCGGCTCCCGTTTAAGCTGGTCCCAGCGGGTGCGCCCCGAGCGATTCGCGAACCACCCGTCGATCCGCTCCATCAGTGCCGTATCAAGCAAATCGGTGAACGTCCGGTAGAGCGTTTCGTGAAGCCGGCTGCGCGCGCGTGCTCCGATACGCGATAACGCGGCCAGTGGCGGCAGTTCGTAGCGGTGCCGGATGAGTTCTTCGATCGTCACGTTGATGATGTCGGGCAATTCCGTTTTCGTGCGTGCGGCCTCGGCTGCAACACTATCGAGCCAGGACTGGGTATGCGCATCTGCAGGCCGGATGCCTACGAACTCACGCAGCAGTTTCTGGTGGCGCGACTTGCTACCCGACCTGTCGTAGCGAATGAGTGCCGCGCGCGGCAACGGCCGCGATCCAAGCGCGACACAGATATGCTCAATGAGCGTCGCGGAAACGTTCGAGACCAGCGGGAAATAGCCCAGCCGCTGCAGCAGTTTGAGTTGCGTGAGGATCAGGACGCGGGTCGGCGCCTGACGGAACTGGCCGCATACGTATCGCACTTCGGCACTGGTGGGCGTGAACACGGCCTCGAGTTCGGCTTCACTGATCTCTGCCGGCAGCGTCGGATACGCTGTGTCATGAACGAGATTCATGCGCGGCTCGCTGCGGGCGGCGTCATCGTTTGCTTCCCCATGTGTCGATCGGTGGCATTGGCTCGCAGCCGCGCATGTTCGCCAAGTGCGAGCATTTCCGGGTCGTCTCGAGTATCGCCGTATGCGTACAGTACGTGTGGCGATTCGCTGCCGAACCCTTGCTGAAGGCGCCGCATTTTTCCGGCCCCCAAGCAGTTCGGCGAGGCGAAGCTGCCAGAGAACCGGCCACCGTGAAATTCGAGTTCGGTCGCGAGTACCCCGTCGAAACCTGCACCGGCGACCCAATGCCTCAAGTACAGCGCGGGCGACGTGCTGACCAGCACCAGCCGATGCCCGCGACGCGTGTGTTCCTGAATCCTCGCGGCCATTTCAGGGCGGATCAGGGCCGGCAGTCTCCTGGTAGCGTGCTGCTGCGCCGCGTCCTCAAGCTCGCACTGTGTCATACCGGGGAGCGTCGCAACAAGACGAGCCTTGGCGAAGCCCCGGTCGCGCACGCCTGCCTGCAGGCCAATGAGCCACGGCGACGCGCGCGTGGCAACAACGGCAAACTGGGCGCGACCGACTGTGTAATGCACAAAATCACGCAGACTGTCCGAGGTCGTGCTGGTGCCGTCGAAATCGAAGGCGGCGACGATCTGATCGCGCGGCATCGGTTGGTGCGTAATAGTCAGCGGCGCAGCCAGCCGAGGTCGATCGGCCGCGCGAGGAGTTTGCGGTACAGCGCAATCGCCCACCGCGTTAAGGCAGCGCCGCCGAGATCCCAGAATGGCGCCACCAGAAAGTAAGCCACACAGGCCACTACGACCGCGCCTAGCATGTCCAGCGGGAAGTGAACACCGAGAAAGACCCGGGCCCAGGCGACCGAGACTCCGGCCAGCAACGTGAGGGCGCCCAGCCAGTGCGCACGCCCCAGCAGCAGCGTCAGGATGATGCCGGCAAACACAGTAGCATGGTCGCTCGGAAACGAAGAGTCCGGCGCGTGCGGCAAAAACGTGTGACCGAGACCGATCATGAACGGCCGCGGATGCTGCCACACCAGCCCGATCAGCTGGTTCGCGCCGACGCCGAGCATCGCCACGAGACACGCCCGGATGGCAAGACTCCGTTGCGCGTCACTGCCCCACAGCCACATGCCGGCCAGCAGCAGCGGAACCAGATAGATCACGTAATTGGCGATCAGCAATGCGATGTCGACTAGCCATACAGGCGTCGCCAGCGTGCCGTTGATCGCGAGAAACAGCGCCTGGTTGAAGGCTTCGAGGGTATACATTGCAGTGAAATGATCGAGAAGGTTGTCGAGAAAAATCCATCATGGTGCCGTCGGCACAGTCGGCAGGATCAGCACCGCGTGCCGGACTGATCCGTTCTCAATTACCGAAGGACTCAACGTCTGCACGCTGGCCGGCAACAGTTGGCGAATAGTGGGCGCATCAGGCCAGGTCGTGGCAGTGCCCACCGTGACGAGGTGCCACGGCTGCTGAAACGTTTCCTGATATAGCGCACCGTACCAGATCGGCTCATCGGCCCCGTCACCGACCCTGTCGCGGGTCATCAATTGATATCGCGATCGCCAGAGCCGCAGCACCAGTCGGATCATCGGTCGCTGAGGATCGAACTTCAGGAAGGTCAGCCCGTTGCCTTTGCCTTCCGATAGTTTCGGCAGCACCGGCAGTGCATCCAGCGATGTTCTGGGCGACAGCCACAGCAATGCAGACTGCGCTGACCATGCCGGGGCGGCCCGCCAGCCAGTCGGTTCGAGGTAACGCGCGATCGCGCCATCGTCGGCGGCCCATTGCAATGGCAGATATTCCTCCTCGTCGCCGCTCAGTTCGGTGCGACGTTGCGGCAGCGCGCGCCAGCCGCCATCCGTCCATTGGCTGATCGTGAGCGTGACCGGTTGCGTTCTGGGGTCGTACCGCGCGAGACTGGCGTGAAGCCCTTCACGGTTCGTCCAGGGGCCAAAAACGGCGAGCATTCCAATAGCGATGCAGCTCAGCAGACCTGACTGCACGTTGTCGTGCACCTGCCAGTATGTGTATGCGCCGGCAAGTACTGCAAACCACGCGAGCCCCAGGCTCCAGCCGCCCAGCACGTCGGCCAGCCAGTTTTCTCCGAGATACAGGCGGGCAAATCCGGTCATGACCAGCCAGACGGCGACGACGGCAAGGACCACGCCCCGCCAGAGCAACCGTTGCCGGCGCACCAGCAGCCAGCCAAGAAAACCATACACGAGTAGGTTGAACGTGGCATCGCCGCTGGGCAGCGGAACATGGACCATCCCTGGCTGCCAGGTGAAGGGTCGCGCATAACCGTTCCCGGGTTCGATCGCAGGGCTTATCGCGCCTGCAACGCCCACCGCAAGAATCCAGTAGCCTGCCGTCGGCCAGCATCGTCGCACGATGAGCCAGATCAGGACGGCAGCGGCCACCGCCAGCCCCACCCCGTAGGTGCTCGACTCAATCACGACGGCCATTACGTAATCGGTCGGCGCCGTGCGCAGGGTCTGCAGGAAACTGTAGATGACGGTGTCGGCGCGAACCAGCGGATCGTGCGCGACCACATCCTGCAGGATGCCAAGAAACAGCCACACACTGCCGATGAAAAGCAGCGTCATTACCAGGAGTGTCTGCGACTCGGGCTTGCCGGGATCGATGATGCGCGATAAGCGGGCCGCCAGCCGCGGATGCCGGCGATTTAAACGTCGTACCACCCGTTGGGACGCGGTCCCGACGAGCGGCACGCCGCGCTGGATGGCCAGGCGCGTCAGCCCGGGGACCAGCCAGAGCAGTGCCGCCAGCAGGAGCAGCATCGCGGCGAGACGTCCGCTGACCGCTGCAGCAAGTTGCGCCGACGCGCCGAACACGATCCCTGGGCCGATATGCGCGGGCGACCAGGCGAGCGCGGAGGCTGCATTGATCGGGTAAAACCTGCGCCGCGGCATGTGCGCCGCGCCGGCGACCAGCGGGACAATCGCGCGCACGGGCGCGAAGAACCGCGCCAGCACGATACTCTTCCCGCCATGCCGTTCAACAAAATGCTCGCCACGCTCCCAGGCCGCTTCGTGTCCCTTCGCCACCCACCACGTTCGCACTTCGCGATGGTACCGGTGACCGATCTCATAGCTGATACCGTCGCCCACCACTGCGCCGAGTGCGGCGATGGCGAGCGTCACCCACCCGTTCAGCGCGCCGGCTCCGATCAGCGCGCCAGCGGCAAACATTACGATGCCCGCAGGGACCAGCGTACCGACGACGGCCAGCGACTCCGCGCACGCGACGGCGAAGACAATCGCCAGCACTATGTAGGGATGAGCGCTAATGCCGTTGAGCCATGCGTGCATAGGTAACTCAAATAAAAAATGGACCCGGCAGGGGCCCGGGTCCAGAAAGGCGGCCGCTTGCAAGATGTCCCCGCCGATAGTGACAGCACGACGAGGACGATTCTGGCGGGGCGGCCACCGCGTGGCCGTTTCACCTCGTTTTATCCCAATGACCGGGCCAACCCGTGTCAGTCAGGTTGTTGCCACATCATGGACGCCGCCGGGCATCCATGTACTTGCCCGCTCCCCGGCAGCAGCGCATGAAGCGCATTCCGGTCAAGGGTTTGTTCACCAGCATTGAACATGCGGCGCCGTCGTGGGGCTCGGATAAGCGTTCTCATCGCCTGTCCGCCGGCGCAGGCGGGCCGTCGCCTTGACCTCGGCTTCGGTGCGTTCGCGCCTGGTCAAGGTTGATGTGCTACCGGCTGGCACGGCTGCCGGTTTGTTGACCGCACAGGTGACCCTTTTGCCATCGTGCAGTCGCACGGTGGTCGTATAGCTCGCCGGCGGGGCAGCGAGTGCGGTACCCGTAGCACAGATCATGACGAAGGTGCCGACGAAGGATTGTCGAATGATTGACATGGTGAGTCTCCTGACGCAAGAAACTTGTCCCCGCGTTGTTGACCTTTCTCGTTCCAGTCACGCGGGAAACGCTGGAACACACCGCCTGCACAGGCAGCACAATTGAAATGCCCTGCTTATCCGTTCGATATGGGCGCTCCCGGCTCCGCCAGCGTATCGCGCTCGAACCGCCCATAGCGCAGCGCGAGCGTCGGCAGCACGATCAGATTCAGCAGCGTCGAGGTGGCGAGACCGCCGAGAATGACGATCGCCATCGGCCCCTCGATCTCGTTGCCCGCCGCGCCGCTGGTGAGCGCGAGCGGCAGCAGTGCGAGCGCGGTCACGAGCGCTGTCATCAGGATCGGGATCAGCCGTTCGGACGCGCCGCGCACCGCTGTGTCGATACCCCACGGCACGCCTTCGACATGCACGAGGTGCTCGAAGTGACTGATCAGCATGATCGAGTTGCGCAACGAAATGCCGAACAGGGTCACGAAGCCCACCATGCTGCCCAGCGACAGGTTGCCTCCCGGGACGATTACGCTCAGCACGCCCCCCACCATTGCGAAGGGTAGGTTCAGCATCACCAGCACGACACCGCGCCGGCTCTTCAGCGCGAGGAAGAGCAGCAGTGCGATTCCGACGGCCGACATGGCGCCGTACGCGAGCAGGTCGTGCTGCGATTGCGCGCGTGCCTCGCTTTCGCCCGAGAACACTGCGTAGGTGCCTTTGGGCATGACGATTTCACGACTGACGCGGGATCGCGCTTCGCTGACGAAATCGCTCACGGCGCGCCTGCCCAGATTGACCGAGACTGTCTGCATCCGCCGGCCGCCGTCGTGCGTGATCTGATAGCGGCCCGAGACCTGGCCGATGCTCGCCAGTTCGCGCAGCGGGACGGCCAGCCCATCCGGATTGCGCAGCATCAACGCGCCGACATCGGCAAGATTCTTGCGCGCATCGGGCGCGAGAACCACAGTGACGTCGTAGGCGCGGCTGCCGTCATAGGTTTGTGCAACCGTGCTTCCCTGATAGGCACTCTGGATCGCGTCGAGCACTTCCACCGGCCGGAAGCCCCAGCGGCTCAACTGTTCAGGCTTCAGTCTGACGTCGAGTTCCGGGATGCCTGGAGGTGATTCCACCCGCACGCTTGCTGCGCCACGGATCGTCCCCAGCAGTCGGGCGATCTCCTGCGCCTTCCGGTCAATCACGTCGAGGTTGTCGCCAAACACGTTGACGACCACCGGGGCCGTCACGCCCGAAATGGTCTCGTCGATCCGTTCGACCAGGAACGTATTGACCGACGTGGTAAGGCCGGGGAAGCGCGCGAGCGTTTCCTGGATACGTCGCAGGGTTGCACTTTGTCGGGTCGAACCCATCGGCTCGAGGTCGACTTCGAACTCGCTCAACTGCACGCCGACCGGATCGACCACTTCGTTGGCCCGCCCGGAGCGCTGCGCGACCAGGCGTACCCCTGGTATATGCAGCAGCGCCTGCGAAACCAGGGTGCCGATGCGCATCGACTCGGTGAGCGACGTTCCCGGTTCAAGACCCATATGCACAATGAAGTGACCTTCGCGCAACTGCGGAATGAAATTGCCGTTCATGAACGGCAGTACAGCCAGGGAAGCAACGCACATCAACGCGACCACCACCATGACGGTTCTCACCCGTTGCTCGACCCTCAGCAGCATCGCGGTGTAGCGGGTTTTCAGCCACGTCAGGAATCGGGGCTCCCCGGCCGGCAACGGCCCGCGGGCCAGCAGCGCGAGCGCCATCGCCGGCGTGAGCGTGAGTGCGACGCCAAGCGATGCCAGCACCGCGAGGATGTAGGCGACGCCAAGCGGTGCGAACAGCTTGCCGGCGATGCCCGAGAGCGTCAGCACCGGCAGGAAGATCAGCATCACGATGAAGGTGGCGAACACCACTGCACTGCGCACTTCGAGCGAGGCGCGCAGCACCACCCGAAACGGCGGAAGGGGTTCGGGCCGGTTGCGGTTCTCGCGCAGCCGCCGGTAGATATTTTCGACGTCAATGATCGCGTCGTCGACCACCTCGCCGAGCGCGATCGCGAGGCCGCCGAGCGTCATCGTGTTCAGGCTTACACCAAATGAGCTTAGCACTATGATCGCGACCAGCAGTGAGAGCGGAATCGCGACCGCTGAAATGACCGCAGTGCGGATATTGAGCAGGAACAGGAACAGCACCGCAACGACGAGCACCGCGCCGACCAGCAATGCGGTGCGCAGATGACTGACTGCCACCTCAATGAAGTTCGCCGGCCGGAACACATCCGCGGTCAGTTCGACACCCTGCTGGGCCAGAACGGGTTTGAGCGAGGCCAGCGTCTTCTCGATGTCGTGCGTGACAGCCAGCGTGTTGGTGCCGTACTGGCTTTCGAGTACCAGCATCACACCCGGCTTGCCCATGATCGACGCCGCACCCACCGCCGGCGCACTACCCCAGGTGACGGTCGCGACGTCGCCGAGCCGCACGGCTGTGCCGTTGCTCCACCGCAGCACCACGCCGGCCAGCGCGGCGGGCGTTCTGATCTGGCCATCGGTATTGATGGCGATGCGCTGGTTCGCGCTCTCGACGAAGCCCGCGCCGCGCACGCCCGTGGATGCCCGGGCTGCAGTGATCACGTCCTGGATCGACATGCCGTAGCGCATCAGCCGGGCCGGATCGACCTGAATCTGCAACTGCCGCGTGTCGCCGCCGAACACGATGGCATCCGCGACACCCGGCACGCTCAACAGTTGCGGACGGACGGTCCACTGCGCGACGTCATACAGGTCCATCAACGAGCGGGTCTTCGACGTCAGCCCGATGGTGAGCACCACGCTCGTCGTGGTCGTGAGGGGCAGCAACCTGGGTGGCTGCACGCCCGCGGGCAGTGTCGAGCCCAGCGCAGTGACGCGCTCGGACACCAGTTGCCGGACCTGCAACAGATTCGCATGGCTATCGAACACCACTGTGATCGCCGACAGGCCCTGCAGCGACTTCGAGCGCATCGACCGAAGGCCCGCCATGCCGGCGAGCGCATTTTCGACCGGCTGGGTCACCAGCGTTTCGACCTGTTCGCTCGACAGGCCCGGTGCCTCAGTCTGCACGATGCTCATCGGCGGTGCGAATTCGGGGAACACATCGAGCTTCGCGCGGGTGAGCGTATAGAGGCCATAGCCGGCTAGCAGCACGGCCAGCGCGTAAATGACGCCGCGAAAACGCAGCGAAAACCGGATGATCGCATTGAGCATGAGTACTCGTTGAATTCGTTTTGGACGAAGCAGACTTACGGATCAGTCATCGCATTCGGGCGGATCCTTGCAGGCCGTCGCGATGCCCTGAGGCCGCTGTTCTTCAGAGAGCAGCAACTGCGCGCCGTGCATCACGACGTTCTCGCCCGTGTGAAACCCTTTGGTCACGACGAAGCCCTGTTCGCCGGAAGAGGATGCGGGTACGTAGCGCCGCGTGAAACGATCGGGTGCGGTGCGGACGTACACCCATGGTTGTCCCCCGTACCAGACGACCGCACGTTCGGGAATCACAAGCCCGGATGTGCCGGGATTCGGCGCCGGCATATGCGCGACGGTATGGGTTCCCACCGGCAGCGTGCTGCCCGTCTCATAGAAATACGGGTTGCCCTGGATCGCGGGGTCGCCCTGCGGTGATGCAGAGAGTTTCTGCGCCACGACCGGATGGCCCTCCGGCGTGTCCACCGTCATGTGCGCAGGCGCGGCGCCGCTATAGCTGGCGGGCAGCGTCACGCGCAACACGACCGCGCGGCCAGCGAGCAGCCGCTGGAACAAGTCCGAGGTGGGTGCCATTGCGGCGTTGGCGAGCACTGTCCCGAATTGTTGTCGCATGCTCGCATCCAGTCCGCCTTGCGTGGCCTCGGCCGACTGCAGCTTCGCCTGATCGGCCTGCATGACAGCGCGCGCGTCCTGCAGGCTCTTCTGAGAGACGTTGCGATCGTCTTCGAACAGTACGCGACTGCGCTCGAACTGCGCGCGAGAGTTGGCAGATTGCACGCGCAGTGTCTCGTAGTCCGCTTGAGCGGCCGCGAGGCGGTTGCGCAGATCGAACAGCGGCTGCGGATCGACGACCGTCGCGTACGCAATGCTCCCGGGTTGGCTGGTGATGGCCGTGAGCGGTGCAACATCGATGTGGCTGGCACGCTGCACGTCGGTGGCCACGACGACGACCGTTTCGCCGTTCACCGTCTGCACGGACGGTTGCGCAGTGACCAGCGCAGGCGGGTCTGGCCGCGGAACATCGACGTAGAAGGTGCGGTAGGCGAACCAGCAGGCACCGGCTGCCAGCAGCAGGTAAACGATGGAAAAGATGACCGCTGGTCGTTTCATCGCGATATCTCCTGTTCGGTCACGGTGGAGTTGGCTGTTTCCGGTTCGAGAGGCCGCTGCATGGCGTCTTCGAGCATGCCGGCTGCCTGCTGCGCGGCGACCACAGCGTCCAGATGGGCGATCTCGCTCGTCTGATAATCAGCCCTGGCTTGCATGAAGGTCAGGCGATCGGTGGCGCCGGCCGCGAAACTCGCGGCCTGGCTGTCCAGTTGCCTGCGCGCGCTCGCCAGGTGTTCGGTGGATAGTTGCACTGCGGCGAGGCTCGCCTGGTTACGGGCGAGCGCGTGGTCCAGATCGTTGAGAATTGCATCCTGCAGCGCCATCGTGCGCGCGGCTGCCTCTTTGCGTTTCGCTTGCGCCTGTGCGATGCCGCCCTGGTTCTGGTCGAAGATCGGAAGCGTGATGCCGGCCACTCCGAATGCGATCTTGTTGGTGCCGGTGTCGTACGTGTACCCCGGGCCGAAATGGATATCCGGATACTGTTTCGCTACTTCGAGCTGCAACGCCGACTCGGCGGCCGCGTACGCGGCGAGCGACGCGAGCAGGTCGGCGCGATGGAAAACCGCCTCGCGTCGCGCGTCGGCGGTGGGCGGTGCCGGGGGCGCGGTGCCGAAAGCGTCCAGCTCGAGCTGCACCCCGTTGAGTGCGGCAGCCGGGATGCCGATCGCGGCGGCGAGCTGCGCGAGTGCGTCCTGCGCGGCACTGCGCGCAGCGGCAAGCTCGGCCTGTGCCTGCGTGGCTGCGAGCATTGCTGCATCGACATCCGGTCCGGAGTTCTCGCCAACCGAGCGGCGCTTCTTCACCATCGCGACGATCTGCTGCTGCGCATCGGCCTTGCGCGACAGGAAGGCGATGCGCTGCCGGGCGGCATAAAGCGAAATCAGCGCGTCACGCACCTGAGCGCGCACCTTCCACGCCTCATTGCCGATGGCGAGGCGCGCGGCTTCCGAGAGGTGCGATGCCTGGTCGATCCGATAGCCGCGCTTGTGCGCCGTCTCGATGGGAATGTCAAGCGCCGGGCCGGTGATGAACGGCGAACCGGGCCCCGGGTTGGGGGTCGCGTACTGGAAAGGCAGTTGCAGTACCGGGTTGGGAATCGCACCAGCCACATCGATGGCCGCCTTTGCGGTGCCCCACTGCTCACGCACGATATCGAGCGCCGGGCTGTAGTACCAGGCCGCGAGGGTAAGCATCTCGCGATTCCAGCGCGGCATCGGCCATGGATCGATTTCGTGTCCGATCTGCCGCGTGAGGTAGGTGCGCAGATCGCCGCTCGCGAGCGACCGGTCCTCGAAGTGGCGGGCCAGGTGGGTCAGCGTGATCGGCTGCGGGTGATAGGTGGCGCATCCCGTCAGCAGGACGCACACGAGCAGCATCGGTCGGCGCATAGCAATATCCACGGATTTCTTGTTGGCCACTTGATCACGCGGCAGGCAGGCGTGGATGGTACGTTAAGGGTTGTGAAGTTTTCGTCAAGAAGATCTGTCACAACTAACATCTCTATCCGCCAACCGTGATTGCCGCACGTCGATGCCCAAGGTGATCCGGTCGCCACTACCGGGCAGTCATGCTGCATTGGCAGCTTCAGTGTCAACGCAGCATGAGCTGCTACGCTTAGTGGTGCGCATAGATGGAGGAGCGGCTTAATTGCTGCCCGAGCGGCGCGCCTGCCTGCTGACTGCCGGCCGCGGGTGCACCGTATCCCGAAGTGTTATCAGTCGTCCCGTGCATGTTCATCGGATCTGGATACTGGGTTTTGGACTGAGGGATCTGTCCCTGCTGCTCCGCAGCGACCAGCTGAGCACGAACCTCGGCACGCGTGAGTTCGTGAGTTCGCTGAGCAAACGAAACCGAGGGAAGAACGGCGGTTGACGCGACAACGAACGCGACGATAAGGGATTTCATGACAAGCTCCTTCACGGAGGGGTAATGTACTTTCCATGCATCCACGGAAAGGCCGATAACCCCATGCTACGCAGCGGGTTGTGAAGTTTCCGTCAAGAGAACATCAACTTTTTGTGAAGTCAGCGGAAATCCGGTTCGCCGGCGGCAACCGGAGCGAGACACGGGTGCCACTGCCCGGCTCGCTGTCCAGCCTGATCGACCAGCCGTAGCGGTCGCAGACCTTCCTGACGATCGACAGGCCAATGCCAAACCCCGGCGCCGCAGCATGTGCCGCGCCCGCCTGGTAGAACCGCTCGAACACGTGCGGCAGCGCGTCCGGCGGGATACCACGGCCAGTGTCTTCGATCTGCAGCCAGCCGTCCGCATAGACGAAGCTGACATGGCCGCTGTTGGTGTAACGGACCGCGTTGTCGACCAGGTTCGACAGCACGAGCGCGAGCGCGGACCGGTTTGCTTCGACGTGCAGGCCGCGATTGACCTCGATCCGGGTCTGGATACCTCTGGCTTGCAGTGTGTCGGTAACCAGGTCAAGTGCGTCCTCGATGGCGCTGATGAGACGCACCGGGCCAACGTCGGCCGGCGACTCTTCGCGCGCAAGCAGCAGCAGCGCATTGACCAGATCGCTCATGGTGTCGGCCGCGCGCTCGATCTGTCGCAGGCGCGCTCTCGACTTCGCGTTGATCGACCCATCGTGGTCGAGAAGTTCGCAACTGGTTTTGATCGCCGTGAGCGGTGTGCGCAATTCGTGGCTGACATTGCCGGTGAACTCTTTTTCCCGCTCAATCATCTGTGCCATCCGCCCATGATAGTCATTGAACGCGTCGACCAGTTCCACGACTTCCACTTCATCGTACCTGCCGGCATCGAGCGCGGCCGACGCGCCGAGCCTGAGTGCCTTGACCTGGCGGGCGAGGCCGGCAACCTGTCGGACCAGCAGGCCCGACAATCCAAACGCCAGCCAGAATGCCAGTAGCGCAAATACACCGGTGCCGAACATCAGTGCGTCAATCACCTGCCTGAAGCGTTGCTCGTACGCGCTGAAGTCGTAGATCCGATAGACGCGGGCATCGCCGAACGGTGCGATCGCCACATGGATTTCGCGGCCGTTCACGATGATTTCGTGGATGCCGTTGCGCAGATCCCTGGCTGACGCGGGCAGCGGCACGCTTACGTGGCCTCCTGTCGAGACATGACCATCGAGTCGCGGGTCGAGCGGCGGCACAGACGTTGGGTCCGATTGCCAGCTCTTGAGGACGCTCGCCATGTCGTCGGCGATCAGCGCGCTGATGAGCCGCTCCTCCTGCGCTTCGGCGAGCGCCTTCACGCCAAGAGCCTGGGCCATTAGCAACAGGATCGTCAGCACCGAGAAAACCAGCGCGACCTTGAAGCGCAGGCTACGGCGCGTTGACATCGCTCACCACCAGCCGGTAACCGAGACCATGGACTGTTTCGATCAGATCGTCCTCGCCATTGGCGGTCAGCGCCCGGCGCAGCGTATAGATGTGCGCGCGAAGGGTATCGCTGTCCGGCAACTGCTCGCCCCAGACTTCGGTTTCGAGTTCCGCGCGACCGAATACGCGATTCGGCGCCTGCATCAGGATGCGCAACAGATGCAGGCATTTTGGTGGCAGCTTCACCGGCCGGCCGCCACGGTCGACGGCGAGCGTCGCTGGATCGAAGCGGATGTCTGCACAGGACACGGTCGCCTGCGTCACATTGCCTTTATAGCGCTTTATCAGTGCGCCGAGCCGTGCGCCTACTTCCTTGAGTGAGAATGGTTTGATGAGGTAGTCGTCCGCGCCTTGCCCAAAACCCTGGAGCTTGTCATCCAGCGTATCTCTCGCGGTCAGCATCAGGATCGGCGTATCGCGACGCGCCTCTTCGCGCAGCTTGCGGCAGATCGTCAGGCCGTCCATCCCCGGTAACGACAGATCGAGCAGGATCGCATCCCAATGCTGGGTGACGGCGAGATGCAGCCCCATCACGCCATCCGACGCGAGGTCTACCTCATAGCCGCCGCTCTCCAGATAGTCGTACAGGTTGGTCGCGATGGCGGTGTCGTCTTCGATGATCAATACTTTCACCGTGCGGTTCTCCGGAAGAATTCATGCTGGCCGGCAATAGCCACGTTTGCAGGTGCCTAGGACTTACCGCGGCCCGATGCGGCCGTGCCGCGGTTGACCGGATATCTCATCCGAAGGCCGCGCCTCAGCGGCCCTCGCCCGGGCTTCCAGTGATGCAACCAGTTGCCCGACGCTCTCCAGCTTTCCGTGCGCTTCGGCCAGTTGAGTAAGCACCGTTAAATGCTCGTTTCGCAAGCGCTGCAGATCGGCCTCAGCCTGTTCGAGTGACTTGCCCGATCGTTCGAGCATCCGCTTTCTTTCGGTCAGATCAGTGCGCAACGCGCCCGCTTCAGCGTGCAGCGTCTCGCATTTCTCGCGGATTTTTGCAGTCTGGGCCTCGGCACGCTTGCGCTCGTCGCGGGCTTCGCTGATCTGCTGCATCATGTGTTTCTGGACTCCCTCCATACGTTCGGTGGCCCTGTTCAGCTCACTTTGGAACGCCGCATCGCGCGTATCGACCGATGCCCGTAACGCAGCAACCTCCCGGTCATGGGTCGCGCGTAGCGCATCGAGTTTCGCGTCGGCCTGCTCGCGCGTAGTGTCCAACTGCTGTTCCAGCGCGGCGATGCGCGTCTGTGCCGCTTTTTGTTCATCGGCCGTCGCCGCGAGTTGCCGCTGCAAGTCGGCTACCCGCACACCTTGTCCGGCAGACAGAGCGTCAGCGACGCGGCGTGCCTCGTCGGCATTGGCGCACGTCCGCTCGGCCGTCGTAGCCCGCACGAGTGCGTCCGCCAACTCCGCTTCCAGTTCACCGACGCGCGAATCGTACACCTTCTCGCCATGTTCGACGGCGACTGCCCACGCAGCAAGCATCGCATCGGCGACGGCAGGCGGCAATTGCCTGGAGAGCGCGTCGACTCTGGTTTTCTCATCCTTCCATTGCTTCAGTTCATCATTGATCGTGGTGCGGCTGCCCTGGCGGATCTCTGCATAGATCAGGTCGACGGTTAGCTCATGCGGGAGGCGGCCGGCGGCAACGAGCCGTGCAGCGGCTTCGCGGGTACGGATGCGGGTGTCGCTGACACGGCTCATGACGGCGTTTTCCAGGTGGAAGTGGTGGAGGGTATGGATTTTTTGTAAGAATTAAAGATGTATATTAGGATATTGCGTTATATGCATAACGATAAACGCTCAGAATTTACGATAATCCGCATAATCACAAGCATTTCTGCTGTACGCTGCGAAAACCTTGTTTCGAAACGCGTCACACCATGAACGTCGCCGTTGCGCCCGCCGAACCTGTCCTCGCTATGGTGCTGCCGACCGTGCTCGACGGTAGCGTTGGCACCAACCGCGCGAACGGTCGGCACAAACAGATCGCCGCCGACACCGATATCGAGGCCGTGCGCTTGTGGCTGGCCGAATACAGCGCATCGCCGCATACGCTGCGCAGTTATCGCAAGGAGGCGGTGCGCCTGCTGCTCTGGGCCACGCAGATGCTCGACAGGCCACTGTCGAGCCTCACGCGCGAAGACTTCCTGCTGTATGAGCGTTTTCTCGCGGCGCCGACCGGCGACTGGGCCGATCCGGCGCTGCCGAGGCGAGGCCGCGCACGGCGGCTGTTCGACGGGCCGCTATCGGAGCGCAGCCAGCATCAGGCGCTGGGCATCCTCTCGGGTCTCATGACGTACCTGGTCAGCGCCGGCTATCTGGCTGGCAATCCGCTCGCGCTGCGCCGTGGGCGTACGACTTCAGCCAGGCGATCTCGCCGGGTCGAGCGCTACCTTGATCACGCGCTGTGGGATCACGTGCTCGTGAGTCTCGAGCAGTGGCCGCGCCTGACGGAACGCGACGAGCAGCACTACGAGCGCAGCCGCTGGCTGATTCGCCTGCTGTATCACACCGCACTGCGTGTCTCGGAAGCTGCGAACGCGAAGGCGGCCGACTTCTATCAGCGTCGGGGAAAATGGTGGCTGCACGTCGTGGGCAAGGGCGGCGCTGAAGGCGAGGTGCCCGTCAGCGACGCATTGATGGCCGACTTTGCGCGGTACCGGGGCTTTCACGGCCTGCCGCCCGCGCCATCGGCGAGCGAAGGCGGTCCGGCGGTGATGAGTATCGCCGGCAACGACGCGCGGCACCTGACACCGGCGGCGATCTATCTGATCGTGAAGGAAGTGTTCCGGCGCGCAGCGGACGCGCTTGAATCCACTAATCCGGTCGGTGCGGCCACGCTGCATCGCGCGTCGACGCACTGGCTTCGCCACAGTGCGGCCTCGCATCAGGCAGACGCCGGCACCGATCTGCGCTTCATCCAGAAGAACCTGCGGCACGCGTCGATCGAGACCACCGGCATTTATCTGCACGCGGAAGACGACCGACGGCATGCGCAAACAGTCAATGAACCGGATCCACTCCGTCCGGCACAAGCCGATGCCGTTCAGCCTCCACCCACTTCGCCGGGACCCGCATGAAGCATTCGGATTTCCATATCGGCCTTGAATTCATGGGCATCGCGGGTTTCTGGTGGCGCTGCACTGATGTCGGCACGCGGATCATCGTTGCCATCCAGCTTGATCGGGACGATCCCCACTGGTATAGCGGACCGCCCTATATTGCGAAGGAGGTGGTGTTCGACGAGCATGAAATCGCGGCCTGTCATCGGACGGAGGAAGAGGCGATCAGGGCTGCCGTCCACGAACATGAAACCTCCGGGCACCCGGGTTTCCCGCATGAGGTCGTCACGCACATGATGAAGGTGCGCTACAAAGATCCCGATAACCGGTACCCGTACAAGGGCGTTCTGCGTTTCGACCGGTGCCGGGCAGACGGCGAAATCCTCCATCCCTACGCGGGCCGTAAAGACGGGGAAGAGTGGATTGTGGAACTGTACCTGCCGTTCCTGAGGATCTACGGGGAGATGCAGGAGCGCGATTTCATCGCGTTGCCGGTCGCGACAGCTGCCAATATCCGCCAGCGGGCCGATCGACAATAGCCTTCCCTGAATGAATTAGATGAATAGGACCCGGCAATTTTTATTGTGGCTCTATAGCAGGATGGTTTAAATGGATTTTTCTGCTCCATTGCTTCCGGAGCCGGCGCCCCCGCGATTGCAGCCGGATCTCGTTGATAAAAGGATAAAATTTATGAACGAAAATCGAATCCACCGGATTTTTTCCGTCAGCCTAATTCTTAAGGGTGCTCACGCATTGATCGAATGTATTGGCGGTCTCGCGTTGGCCTTCGGTGACAAGAGCACAATACTGGCGTTGGTTAACACGCTCACGCAAGAAGAACTCGTCGAAGACCCGAAAGATTTTATTGCAACCCACCTACTTACTTTCGCTACTCATTTTTCTGTAAGTAGCCAGCATTTTTACGCGTTCTATCTTTTAAGTCATGGAATCATTAAGGTCTTTCTGGTTATCGGTCTTCTCAGGAATAAATTGTGGGCATATCCGGCGTCTCTCGTTGTATTGGGTCTATTCATTATTTATCAAGGATATCGTTTTTCCTATACCCACTCCTTTGGTCTGGTTGTACTGACGGTTCTCGACCTGTTCGTTATGTTATTGATCTGGCATGAATACCGTCTCATGCGTCATGGCAAGATCAGTTCGCAAGCGGCCCTCTGACGCCTATGGGCAGGTGCGGGAGCGCGAGTTCATCGCGTTACCGATCACGAGGGCCACCGATGTGCAGGCCAGAGCTGATCGTCAATAACGACATAGCGCGCACGGCCCCGATCACGCATGAGGGTTCGCATTCGATGCGTGCGTCGTTAGCGCGAATTCCCTTGCGCAACAACGGGTTGACGGCGTTTTGGCGAAAATTTTACGAATCCCGGCCGACCCTCCTATTCGAACTGCCTGACTTCGCGGGCGCATCCGATTCCGCGGCAGGTTCGTCAGTGGCAGTTGCTCTTGATTTCGGCTTGTTGCGGCGACGCTCGCCCTGTTGCTCAGGTGCTGGCTGTACCGGAGTGCCTCCCTTCTCAGCACGTTCGGCTGCCGCTTCTTCAGCGCTCCTACTGTCCAACTCGGTAGGTTCAAGCGTCCGCATCGCGGACTTGGCTTGTGCTTGCTGATTCATGAGTGCGTGGAGCTTCTCCGGTGCAACTCCGCCGGCTGCTGGAGGTTTTGCTGGAGTTGCCAGTGCCGAGCCGGGTTCAATGCCAGCGGCCTGGCTCGGTGGTTGCGTTGGACCAGCACCTGCATTCAGAAGAGCTGCTGCGGACGTGGGTTCGGGCTGAGCAGCAACAGGCTGGGCGGCAGCTGCCACAGGCGCAACCGCAGCTGGCTGAGTTGCGTTCGCATTGCCACCCGGGGCGTTGCCAAATGCGTTCGGCAGAGGTAGAACCTCGATGTCACCCAGGACTGTTAGAGGGTTCGCGAACTTCGTGGCCTGATATTCCTTGCCATTCGGGAGGACGACTTTCCAGTAAGGATCACGCTCGCTCTTACCGACGAACACCTTCGCGTTCAGCAGTGCTTCGGCGAGCGTGTTTGCCTCGGTCGGCACACCTCGAATGCCCTTCTCATCGATAGCCTTCGACAACTCATCGGCAGCCTTCTTCCAGATCACGAACAGGCCATCGGAGCCATACCAAACGCGCCCGCCCTCTTCGTTGATTTTCCATTTGCTCTCGCGAATCAGAGTGCGCATCGCCTCCAGCAGATGGGGCTCCAGATGGTTACCGACTGTGAGGGTGCCGTAGTACTCGGGACGAACAGCCTTATCGCGATCCAGAACCCGCTTTCGGATGCGGGCGACCAGCTCGGCCACAGCATTCTCGTTGTCGCGAGCCACCCCCGTTGCAACCGAGAAGACGATCGGTGCGAGCGTCGGCGATCCCGACTCCAGGTACTGAAGACAACTATCCGGGACAATCTTGCTGATCATCGCGGACACCTCGGCCTTCACACCGGCCCACTCGGATTTCGGCTCCGGCTGCCAAGAGATGTAGTACTTCTCAAAACCCTGCTCTCTGCACCACTTATGAAGTGGCGAAAGGTATTTCGGCCACTGAATCCCGCCTGGGCCACTAACAATGAGCGACGCCAGCGGACGATGCAGTTCGGAGCAAAGGCCTGCGAGGAACGCGGCATATCTCCAGCGCGGCTCGAGGTTGTGGCGGCGTTCGACACCCTCCGTCGGGGTGAAAATCACGCCCTCGGATGCTTGCAGACTGTAGAACCCCATTTCGAGGGACAAGCGAAACAGACCACCTGCGCCGGTGTGCGTCTCTAACCGTGACGCCGGAAGGAGGTGCACGTACGCCGCAAGGTTTCTGATGACCGACAAGTACATGTCATTGAACACGTCATCAGAGCCGCCGGCGACCGTGCGGATGCGTCCCATCAACTGTGATTGGCTTTCAATCACTTGCTCCACGGCCAGCACGTCGATCCCCGGGTCCACGGGCGGATAGACCGGGACGCGAACTGCCACGGTGTCGACCCGTGCGGCTGCCGTACCGAGCTTCGCAGCGATGACGGGCGAAACCGCCGGAGTAGTGGCGGTCTCTTCTTCTGTTCGACTTAGCAGCCGATGGAGGAATCGTTTGAGCATGCGGAAAAGTCTATGCTCGGCCTCCATAGCGAGAAAGCGCAAAACGTGCTGCAAACTGGAGGGGTTTCAAGGCATTGACGCCGTCTTTGCAGTCAACGGCAAGCCACCACCCTAGTCGCGCATAGCGTCCCCTATAGGAAATACTGTTCAGATACGAAGCACCGGCACTGGCTGATGCCGCAAATGGAGCGCTGCGCCGCGATGCCGAACATTGAAGTTGCTCATCTTGCGCTTGACGCCGCGCGGGTTCAGGCGCCCACGACTGCTCACGCAGCGCCCGCGCGCGATCTCGGCCAGCAGGGCCTCGCGCCAGGCAGGCAAACGCTCAGGGGGAAACGGCCGCAGCTTGCGGCATCTTGCGCTTGATCACGCGCACGGCGTGCATGAAGCTCAGGCGATCCGGATCGAGTTCGCGCGCCCAGGCCGCCTGCGCCATCAACTGGCGAATCGCAAAGTGCGCCAGCAGCAGCCCCCACAGCTCCTGCTGCACCAGCTCGGGCGTCTTGCTGCGCAGCACCGTGCTGTTGGCGCGCAAATGCGTCTTGAACTCATCGAACACCCCCTCGATCTCCCAGCGCTCGTGGTACAGCGCGGCCAGCTCCAGGGCCGGCGCCGCATCGGGGTCCAGGAGGTTGGTCAGCAGCCGGTAGCTGCCCTGCGCCGGCGTGGCCGAGCCCTCGAGCGCGTAGTCGATCACACGCACCGTTTGCCCTGCGCGCCGCGCGCGGTCGTCGCTGTCGAACACGCGGCTCAGGTACGAGCCATCGGGCAACATCTGCTCTACCGGCAGCTTGAGGTTGGATTTGACCCGCCAGGCCAGCTTGGCGCCCGTAGCGCAGGCGGTCTGCCAGAGCTTGAAGCCGTAGAAGTTGCGGTCGGCCAGCACCAGCATCTCGGGCGTGAGCTTGGCGGGCAGCAACTGGGCGGCCATGACCTGCTCGCTGTGGCCGTAGGGTGCGATGCCGGCTGCCACCACCGCGTGCGTGCCGCATTCCACCAGGCCCAGAACGCGCGCCTGCGGGAAGGCGCTTTGGCCGCGCGAGGCGCCCGGGTAGCCGAAGAACTTGGCGTTGGCCGCCTCGTCGGCCACGTCCATGCAGCTGCCGTCCAGGGCCATCACGCGCAATCCCCGGTACCACGCCCCTGGCGCCCCCGGCGCGGCCAGCGGGCGCAGCACCCGATCGGCCAATTGGCGCATGACCTCGGGGCCCAGCCGGCTGCGCGCCTGCGAGATCGCGGACTTGCTGGCCTGCACCGCCTCAGTGTGGCCGCCGCCGAGCCATTGCAGGCCTTCGCACACCACGCGCAGCACTTCCTCCAGCGGCGCTTCGCGCCACAGCGCCAGCGCCATCACGTAATACACCACTGCCGGCGCGGGCAGCAGCCGCTCCCGCTGGCTGGCCTTGCCGGTCTCGGCCAACACTTCTTCGATCAACGTCCGTGGACACACGCTGGCCAGCACCCCGGCGCTGATCAAATGCGCAACGTCAACTCTCGACGGCAGCGTCTTGCGTGTTCTGGCCATCCCCCTCATCCATTGAAGCTTCGATGGATGAGGATTATGGCTTTAAAAATACTATCTGAACAGTATTGCGACTAGCCAAGCTTTCCCCGTAGACCTGGTTACCTATCCTCGGTCTCCAATAGCTTGATCGGCCGTTGAGGGCAAAGGTAGTTGCAAGCTCCTAGCCATAGCACTGCCACCGGCCGAAATCGGTGATGCTCAACCGATAGGCACGTCCATCGATAGGTAACCATCTCTACCAGCAGTTCTTCGAGCGCAAATACGAAAGTTGGCTACCTAGACGGCATGCACTGAGTAACCTGTCGAGTCTTAGGTGCCGTGTGGAAGGTACCGAAGCTTGTAGATCCGGTAACCCAGCGGGCTGCCAACCTATACGCTGGGCCGACTCGAGACACGTAAACATGTAAACAAAGGATGTCTTTCTAAACTAAAAGAACAAACGGCCCAGGGTAGCCATAGAACTGGTTACCTACGCGTATGCGGCTCTGTTGATAACTTCGCATCAAGAAGCGAACCGTTGCCAGATTGCAAGCGGTCCGCTACGATGACCGCTCAATCTGAAACCGACCATTCGTGTTTCAAACGACCAGCTGGGGAACCAGCCAATCCGGGCAACCGGCAAACAGACCCGTGGGGCACTCGTACCCCGCGGTCGAGCTGCTCCACATTTGGAGGAGTAGCTATGAAGACTTTGTTCAACTGGGCAGTCGCCCTGTTTGTGCTGTTCTGCTTCATTGTGGGCTTCCTTGACCTCGACGCTTCGTCGAAGAGGAAGCGCGCATCGAGCGATGGACAACTCGCTGATGACGCAGAGCGACAAGCTCTTGCGGCGGATGATGCGGCTTACTATGCCGAGCACAACCCGCACGATCACCACGCGTAGAAAAAAAAAGGGAGGAAGCGTTACAGCTTCCTCCCTTTTTTGTTTATAAGCCGCCGGCAGTGGCGTACTAGGGAGCACATGTGGGAAAGCCACCCCGCATGAGCACCGTTTCGCGCTGGATGGATTTGCCCGGTCCGCAAAAAATAGCGGAATGGAAGAATTCCGCCACCCCGCCCCACTGCCCATCGCGAGCTTGCCTCGTCGACGCTTCCTGCAGAGCGCGACTCTGGCGGCAGCAGCGGCCTATGCACCGGCCATCTTCGCGCAGTCGCGGGACGACTATTGGTCCCGCCCTCGAGCACTTTGGCTAAGACGCAAAGAAACAGGGGAAGAGGTCCGAACTGTCTATTGGGCAGACGGCAAGCTGATTGTCGACGCCTACGTTCAATGTTGCACGCTGCTTCGGGATGTTCGAGCTGGCGCCGTGGTTCAGATGAACCCAACTCTCTTGGACATCCTGTGTGGCGTCTATGGGTGGTTTGCTCAGGCCGGAATTGAGCGCCCAATCGTCGTCACTTCTGGGTATCGAACCCCAGCAACCAACAGCCGAGCTGAAGGCGCAGCCAGGAATTCCATGCACCTGGTGGGTCGGGCGGCCGACATCCGCGTGCCTGACGTCCCCACCGAGTATCTGGCCAGGTTGGGGCTGTACCTGCGTGGAGGCGGCGTTGGCTATTACGCGACCAAGCAATTTGTCCACGTGGACAGTGGGAGGCTCAGAACATGGGCTGGCTAGGCCGAGGCCAAGATGTCGTGGTTGGATTGGTATTCGCGCCAACGATCCACTTCGAGCACGTAATCCCCGGCATACCCGGGCCAGGAATCGTGAGCGCGCGCATGGTTCAAGCGATTGAGGCCGTCCTCGAACTTCTGCGCCCCATTGTCGAGCAGCGAGTCCCCAGCGGTGTAGGTCATGACGCTATAGGGAGCTTCCTTCTCGACAGCAATGAAGACAAATGGTCTCTCCTCACCCGTGAAGTACTGAACGCCCGTCTGGTACATGAATGCCGACAGGTCGTAGTGGTATGCGTGGACAGAACCGTTGAATGCTGCAGGCCGAACGTCAACGGTCGACTTGAGATCAAAGATGAACTGGGGGTGAAGGTTGTCTACCTTGACCCGGCATTTGACATTCGTTACCCGCTCGACAAAGTAGATCGCCTTTTCCGACTCCCCCTCGTCAAACCACTCCCCGAGAGTTCGGCCGCGAAAATGGTGTGCCCGGACGGCTTTGCGCATGGACAGGAGCGCGTCGTACTTGTCCTGGCCAATCACGATGTGGTTCGGATGATCGGCGATAAACGTCTTGCAGTTGCGAAGGCGCCGATCCAACTCGCCCTCGTACGGGAGAACCAGATCCTCGAAGCGCCAGGGCTCAAACACGGCCATATGCGCGAGACGTCCGAATTCCAGCGCTTGTTTGTCCTTACCGGTTCCTTGAACCGCTGCGAGAAAGTGCTGGGGAGTCTTGAGGATCGATTTCAGTTGCGTCGACGACACGTACTCGCGGTCAGCGTGGTACTCGTCGTCGTCGACGGGCACAGAGTAGCTTTCTCGGTCCAGGCCAAAGACGGCCTTTTTCTTACCGCGCCAAGCCGGCTGGGTTGCGCCTTGCATCACATTCGGGAACGAATTCATCTCACACCTCAAAAGTCTGAGATCAGCGTACAGAGTCAGAACTCCGATTCAAGCCCCGTTCCGTTGGAAGGCAATGTGAACAACAGGGATAGAAATCGCGACGAGGTTCGGTATCGTCGGTCTCATGAAACGACTGAACACGCTCTCACGCCCGAAATCACCTGCACTGCAGGCGTTTGTAAAAGAAACCTTTCTCGAGATGGCCGAAGCAAACTTTGTCAGCCAGACAGACGTCTGCTACGAGGTTCGAGCCGTCTACAACAATCTCGGAAACGCGCCCCTCTTGCGCGCAAAGGCTCTGGCAGTCTTGCTTGCAGCCACAGAGAAATTTCCATCACTGCTCACACTGAAAGACGAACAGGGCAAGGTAGTCACTGCGGGAGCCACGGGCTTTCGCGAGCTCTGCGTGATGTTTTCGTCTGTTCCAAAAACCGACATCGAAGCGATTTGCCGGAAGGTTGGATTGCTCCGGGGCGTACCGAACATGCTTGCGCATTCCAAGCCAATGAACGTTCTGGGGATCTGACATGACAAGCACTGCTTTGGAAACATATAGCGGGGCGCTGTTCGGGGTCCCAATTTTGCTACCCCGCACGCGGAAATGTCGAACCGAGTCCGCCAAGGGCCAGTATTGGTTCATGGAGGAACTCACGCAGTTGGTTCGTGCGGCTACCCCCTACAAGGTAAGGACACTGGATCGATTTATTTCCCTTGAAGGCACAACCGTGATCTCGCCTGCGTCAATGCGCAGCTTTGAGCGGGAAATGGCTGCTATGACGATGAAGGGAAAGACCGCAAAAATCGATAAGTACGTACATGCGGTTGGACCCGGCGACGACTGGCCATTGGTCGTGTTGGCCATTGGAGTGGTAGCCCGGACTACGAGCGGCCTGGCAAGTTTCAGCCTTCCGGCGCCAGATGTCTGGCAAAGCATGCTCGCCAAGCTGCAGGGCTATTTGGGCTTCCATGTGGAGGAGTTCCAAGGTGCCGTCATTGGGCAGATCCAATGGATCGACAAGGCGATCGACGACGCTCGGCGGATGCTGCTAGGTGCAGGCACGCGTCGTATCGAAGGATCTGTGGCCGGCGGCGCGGCCATTGATGGCGTTACCGTTACGACTATGGAAGAAGGCTTCCGAGTTCATCTTCATAACAGCGGCGGCGTTAGCGTCATTGATGTACCGGCTCGCAACGGTGCGGACATCGGAGCCGAGATTGCCGGCATTGACGAGAGCATTCGATTCCTAACTGGAAAGGCGGCCGTTTGGGGGCTAGAGACACGGCATTGAACGCTAGGGCTAGAAATAGGCGTTCGGTCTGTTGAAATTGTCTCAAGCGACCTACAGGAGGAAGAAATGATCACTGGTCTCGAATTTGATACCCCGATCCTTGGCACCGTGCGCATGGGCGAAACTCGACCAGGCCTAGGCGGCGAAGAGGACTACCTGGTGCATTTCGATTACTTCGAGGTGCACAACCGCGAGCGCAATGTCGACGGAACCTGGGCAAAGCATCCCATTCACGACAAGCTGCACAACAAGCTCAAGCTGGACTGTAATTCTGGCACCGCGAGTGATGAATTGAAGCTGCGCGAAATTCCGATCACGTTGCCATACAACAACCCTAAGCTCCTGCTGACGCAGCAGCTGGAAGCGCGCAGCTTGGTTGACGGAAGACGTGTCTGCGTTGGCAACGGGGAGAGCGCTGTTCGCCTGGCAAGCGATCAACGGACGGTCGAGATGGATTGCCCGGGATGCGAACGATGCCCGTTCGGAAATTCCCAGGAAGTGCAGTGCCAACGCCGCACTTCGCTCATTTTCCGAATCGAGGGGCAAGACGATCCGTTCTCGGTCTTCGTCCTCCATTCGGCCGGCAAGAACACGGCCCAAACACTGGTAACGAAGGTCCACGCAATGCACGCGGCCTTTGGAAATCGGCTGACTGGCATCCCGATGATGCTGAAGATGCGCAACACAGTGTCCGCTGACTCCGACAACTCGTCTGTGTTCTACGCCGACCTCGTTCTCAGGGACATCAACCCGAACGAAGCGGTGAAGGCTGGGATGGAGTACGAGCGCCAGCAGAAGGAAGCGGGCTTCGATCAAAGCGCGATGGAGGAGACGCTTCTCCAGTTGAAGGCGCAATCACAATTTGCGGCCCCGGAAGACTTCGGCCAGGTTCAGGACTTCTACAGCCGGCGAGGCGCGGCTTCTCGTGGAGAACGTGCTTCTCAATGTTTGCAGCTTGTAGCCGTTAATGGTGATGGGCCCTCTTCGGAGAGCAGCGCCGGCGGGGAGCAGCCCATTGCTGTTCTCGAGGCAGCACCGCCGCTACCCCCTCCCAAAGGGGGGGCAAGGTATCGGATGCGTAAAGCCGTTCAAGCTGCGACGAGCAATCCCTCACCCAGCGAGCACGCTGCTCCTGAATCTGGAGCGTCGACGAAGGGCGCCGAAATCGACTTGCAATCCCAACAGCTGCCTCTCGTTGTGCCAGCAGATGCAGATGTCCCGAAGCCTGTCCAGACGGTTCATTCTGTGCGGATGGAGAAGATTGGAAGGGTGACAGCGGCTGCGTTGGCCGGGATCCCGGAAATGCCGCTTGCATTTGCAGGTGGTCCTAGCTTTTGATGCATCGAAAGGAGAACTATGGCCTTTGAAGAACTAGACGCGAGGGTGATCGGCTCATCCATTACGGTGCGTCTCGAGGAGCTTGTTGGTGGTGCGCCCGTTCGACCGCCGTCTCAACCCAAGGTGTCACCGGCACGGCCGGCCCCACCCTTCGCGGGTACGTTGCCGCCGGCGCCGAAGCCTGAAGCGAAGCTCGCGAAGAACGAAGAGGGTTCTGGTGTGGCGCGAAGCGTTGCGTCCAAGACGGGTTGGCGCAAGGGTGGGGGTCTGTTCGTAATGAAGCCGCTGAGCGCGGAGCGACTGCGCGTGGCGCTTACAGTGGGCTGTGTCGGCGCGATTGCGTTCGGTGCAGGCAGCATTTACGTGCGTGACGGGTGGAAGTTTTTCAAGGGTTTCCTCCCAACGGCTCACGTTGAGACGAAAGCTCCCGCAAGCTCTAGCGTTCCGCAAAATCTGGTGGCTGCCGGTCCCGTAACGCCCGCGGTTTCGTCAGCACCTGTGGCTCCTCCTGCAGCATCTGCTGTTGCTCCGCAAGCTGCCGCAATCGTCGCCGCTACACAGCCGTCGACCCCGGTGGAGGTTCGGAACCCAACCTCTGCGACTGCACAGGTCGTGACAACGCCAGCAGCGGTTCAGCAGGCTTCCGCAACGGTAGCAGCAGCGGCTCCGGCTGCGGTGGAGACTCAACCGGTCAAGAAAATTGAAGTCCAGCCGGTTCCACAGGCAGTCATTGAGCGAGCACCGGTTGTGCCTCTGCCTGCCGCGCCGAAGGTTGTTAGGCCTCGTGTAGTCCATCAAGAAGCACCAGCGCGTCCACAACCGCATGAGGCGCCGGCAGCTGAACAGAACTCGCCGATCCTGGTAGGCGGCCAATTCAGTAAAGGGAAGGATTCAAAATGAATATCACACCGATGAACGATCAGAAGCCGGAAACGGTGTCGTGCGTGTTGAGTATCGATCCGGCCAAGGAAAAGATCACGGCGGTGCTGCCGGCTGGTGCCACCATCGAAGGTTCGCTCAGGCTGAAAGAGGGCGGGCGAATTGGCGGTGTCGTCAAGGGTACCGTCTTCAGTGAGAGCGGAACGCTGCTGATCGACTCCAGCGCCATTGTGGAAGGTGATGTGGTGGCCAAGGGCCGTTGCATTGTCCTTGGCCAGGTAGGGACGTCCTCTCGCCGCTCCACGATTCGCTGCGAGAAGATCGACGGGCTGACAATCAGCCACGCAGCACAGATTCACGCGAACATCGAGCACAACGGGATCTCGGCTACCAATGTGAGCGGGCAGATTCAGCGCATTGGCGATCTGACGCAACCACAGGCTCTCCCGGCGGCGGCTGACTGGAAAGCACCGGGCCAGGATCTTCGCCTTGAAGAGATTGCGACCACACAGCCGCCCGCGCTGACTCATGATCCGTCTCCGGTGGCCAACTTTGTGCCGGCGCCGGCGCAAGCTCAACAGACTCCCGCGTTACGGGTCGTTATCTCAGACGCTGCGCCTGTCTCGGCAGTAGGCTGAACGACCGCACATAGGCCGCGGCGGATCTCTGGGTCCGCCGCGGTTTGCTTTTGAGGAGAGGATTCACTATGACCGACAAGACTTGGGGCAATCTCATTCAGTGGCGCGCTACTGCTTTGCCATTTGGCGAAAGCAGAATGGCACAGTGCGTGTTCGCGCTTGTGTTGGGCGCCGCGATGTGCTCGATCAGCTGGCGCGAGCATGCGGCGCCCTTGCTGGCTGCGCTGCTCCCAGTGACGATGGTCATGTGCAGGTCTCGCCTTCAGGCCTGGTTTCTTGGGCTGGGCTACGGACTCGACATTGGTCTAATGGGATTTGGTGGGGCGGGCACATTTTTCGGCGGGTCGTGGCTGCTTGGCCTCGCGGCAGGGTGTACTTATGGCTTGGTATTCAGCGCAACTGTTGCAGCGCTTTATCCGAATGACACCCAAAGCCCAAAGAAGAAAGCGGTCGCTATCATGGCCTGGACCGTCTTGTGGACCTATCCGCCTTTGGGAGCGTTTTTGGCCGGATCGCTCGTGGCTACATGGGGATTCTGGTTTCCTGGCACCAAGTGGCTGGGCCTAGCTCTGGGCGCGGGCTTAACCACGCTGCTAGGCGCATACGCACACACACTTTTCGGCCGCGTGGCTGTTGGGGCTGCAGTTCTTGTTGCCCTGGTGCTGTCGCCGTTGCAAGAGGCTTCGCACGTCAGATCAGGAGATTGGGTGGGCGTGTCGACTGACTGGGGCGTTCAAACGCCGGAGACGCTTCCTGAAACACTCGTGAAGATGCGGAAGATCATCGATGACGAAGCAGCCAGGGGAGCGAAGGTGGTTGTATTCCCCGAAAGCATTATCGGCACCTATGACTCGTCCGAGGATGGCGTGCTTGAGATCATGCTCAAGCAGGCCGCTCAGCAGAAGAAAGTGACGGTGGTGTTTGGCGCAAATACGATGACCGACGAGGGGATGGCCAACATCGCACGCGAGTTCGAGTACACGCCAGACGGGGTGCACGAACTCCAGTTTCAGGCACGTCAGACTGTGCCGGTGGCTGAATGGAATCCACTATCTCGGTATCACTACCCCGCGCACTGGCTTTCTAGCGGCGTGATGCCCATCGGCGGAAGGGGGGCTCTGTTTCTCTTCTGCTATGAAGAGTATCTGCCGTGGGAGGTGCTCTATTCGATCGGGCGGGAAAAACCGGATTTGATCGTAGCGATGTCCAATCTGTGGTGGACAAAAGGTACGGGGGAGCCTGTTCTACAACACCGTTACGCTGAGGGCTACGCGAAGCTCTTTGGGCTTCCGCTGGTAGTTGCTGCCAATCTGTGACGACTAGACCTAGGGCCTAGGTCAACGTATCAGGATCGCGTCACCTGCATCGGCTCGTGCCGACGCAGGCGGATGGGGACTGGCCAGGTTAGGTCCGAGGAGGGCGGGATTAGCGATTGGAGGGCTTTGCGCGAGCCAGCAACCGTGCAAACGGGAGTACGTAGAGCCAGCCCAGCAGTGTGCCGACAACTGCCATGGTGATCGCTTCCGCCTTGCTTACAAAGATGTCGCTTGAGCTCGTCGCACCGCCGGTATTGCCAGCAATCTGGCCGAATGCGAGGCTAGCCGCCGAGAAGGTCAACAGGACCCAAAGCCCATAAGCTGCGGCAACGTAGATGGCAACCTGCAGCCAGATCGTTGCCCTCCCTGCGGCGTAAAGATTCTGGGACTCACGATGAGTGTCGGGAATCGGCATGAAGGTGCACTGATCGGGTTGAGCCGCCCACTGGTCGGAAGAAATGACGTCAGCCGTTTGTGCTTTTCTCCAGCGAAGGCTCTTGTCAGCAAGCGTCAGCCGTGCGCGATCCAAGCTGTCGGGCGCCAGCTTTGCCCGATCGAAGCTGCAGACGACATCGTACGCACGACCGACCGTCATGCTTTGCGTCAATATCTGGATTTGGCCCAGCTGCCTGTATGCGTCCGCAACGGCGACCTCATTCGCGAGATAGGGGACTAAGCCGATTGCCAAGCAACCAAGGAAGGTCGGCCATCGGAATCGAATCGCAACCCGTTTGCGATATCGGACAAAGAGCCAAAAAGCAACGTAGAGCAGGCTGCACGCCAAGGCTCCCAGTGCTAGACCCGGGCGCTCAAAAAGCATGAGGAAACTGCTAGACGTGTCAACGCCAAAGAGTTCGAGAAGGGAGGGGGTGATCATGCGGACTACCGTCATGGTTGGGAAGCCTTATCGACCGCTTCGAATGTCGTCCTTGATATATTGGGCCACCACCTTAGCGGCGATGCGGCGCTTCACTCTGGCCGGCAGGGTCCACCGGTAGAACAACGCGTGGCCAAAGAAGCTAAGGAAGTAGAAGCCGGCGAAATATCGGAGCAGGAGATCCTTGAGATCTTCAAAGTTGCCCTGATTGAGCAGTTCGCGCACATACGGAAGATCAGACGCTCCCACCCAGAACGCTGCCACGGGAACCAGGACAATCGCGTAGACCAAGCCTTTCCACGCGAGAACGCAGAAGTCATAGAGCCAAGCAGTATCAGCCCACTTGTCTTCAGCATGGAGCTCGGCCTTCTCTTGTCTGTAAAGGCGTTTGTAGTCGGCGACTGTGGGCAGCGCAATGCGGTTCATCTGGATCGTCTTTCGCGGTTCAACGTTGGAATCGGGGCTTAGTCGGGGTAGACCGTGGCAGGATTCGAAGCCAAGCCAGCCTCTGCGATATACGGGGTGTCGTTTGCCGGTGAGTGGAGGATGAAGAGCCTGTTCTTCGCTCGAGTCATCGCTACGTACATCAATCGCCGCTCATCGACTTCGGAGCTACCCTCGCCAAGCGAGGGGATGATGTCCTTGTCGGCGCCGACAATGGCCGTGTTGCCAAACTCAAGACCTTTGCAGCTGTGCATGGTGAACAGGCCTACAGATGCGGGGTCGTCCTTTCCTTTGGGCTTCTGGACACTCTGGACACGGGAAACCAGAGATCCGGTTCGGCGCTTCAGGATGTCTGCCGCCTTGGTTAGGTGCTTAGACACGCGATCCTTGTACTGACCAGGGCGCATTCCCATGGTGAGGAAGGTGGCGGCGCTATCGATGGCCTGGTTGACCGCTCGCATAGGCGTGTTCGTTCCAGGGATCTTTTTGTACAGCGCATCCAGCCGCCAAGTCACAAGCAGCTGCTGCAGCGAACGCATGTGCTCCGCGTCGATCTTTGCAATGTCGCCGTAGTCGTCAAAGTCACGCTCGAAGAACGGGGCCATGGTCGCGCCAGGTATCCGCTTATGGAGTTGACTGAGGGCTTCTTCACCCGTCCCGACGAATGCGAGTGCGTGGTCAATGCCGCTGCGGCTCATTGTCTCCACGGACACGAGCAGCTGCAGATAGGTATTGATGTAGTCCTTGTCCCAGAACGATGCTCCGTTCCGCCGGGAGCGAATGTTGAACTCGTCCAGTACAGCCTCGACGGTGTCGAGCATGAAGTTGGTGCGCGCGAGAATCGCCCACTGTTCGGGCTGAATAGCCGTTCTGCCGCCGGGTTGCTCCTCTTCAGGTAGCGCAAACTCGAGGATGTAGGGCACGAGGAACTGCGTTTGAAGTGCCACCGCATCATGCTCCTCCCCATCCTGCCGGTTCGCTGCAGATACAGCGTAAACATGCGTCGACCCGCCTGGGCCCCGCTTGGCGACGAGGTTCTTCTCAACCCGCTGGCCAGCGTTGTGACGGATCAGTCGGTCTGCCGGGCCGAGGATCTCGGAGTGCGAGCGGTAGTTCTCGCCCAGCGGGATGATTTCGGCGCCAGTCTGCTCGACGAAATCGATCATGCCTTTGTAACCTAAGGCCCGACGCCAGGCGTAGATGGACTGGTCATCATCGCCCACGATGGTGACAGGAATGCCCCTGTTGGCGTGTGCCATCATCCAGACGAACTGGATCTCATCACTGTCCTGGAACTCGTCGACGAGAAGGTGCGTGACCGGGAGAGGGGGAAGCTCTCCGTTGGTCATCTTCAATGCACAGTCGCGCATAACGTCGTACAGGTCGACAACGCGGTTGCGCTTGAGCATCTCGTTGTAGGCAACCATGAACGGCTGGATCTCGGCCTCGTCTGGTTCAATCGCACACTTGAAGCTCTCGAACTGCTTGTAGGCCGTTTCGTAGTCTGCTTCAGTGTTGGTGACCGCGAGCGCTCGCCTCAAGAAGGTCTTCTGTTCGGGCGGAGTAGCGATCTTGCCGAGCATCTTGTGCCGGCGAAGGTGGTCGATCGAGAGCTTGTGAAATGTTCCCAATTCGACGCGTTTGAGCACATCAGGCCCGATGTCCCGAGTCAGGCGGTGGCGCATTTCTGTCGCCGTATCGCTCGTAAAGGTCACTGCGCCGACTCGGTTCTTCCGGTCGGCCTCAAGAGTGACCCCGATCTTCGTGATGATCGTTTTGGTTTTTCCCGAGCCGGGGCCGGCCACGGCAAGGATGTTGCCGTGGCCGTATGCCACGCGGTGCTGGGAAGGATTGAGACTCACGGATTAGGCTGCCTCGGCGTGTGAGTTTGCTTCGGCGGCGGCCGGCTCGACGGAGCTTGCGTCTTCGGTGGCTGAAGCCGTCGCGCCATGGGCAGCAGTCGCTGCGTTCTCCCCGCTGTCGCCGGCCGGCTCGCCAGCGGAGGCTGCGTCGGTTCCGGCGGGCTGTCGGGCTTTCTCAGCGGTCTGCCACGCATTGAACTGTTTGTACATGCGGAACTTCACGTCACGCGCAAGATTGGAGATCGAGCGAAGACGCTTGCGAACCGCAATTTCGGCGCTGTGACGGTCTCGTGCGCTGACGAGACCCGCAAGGTACGCGCCCCAAATCAACTTGAGGTAATCGTCCGCGCGGCGCAGGAGCTTGATGTATTCCTTCACCCGCGGCGAGACATACGGGAGGTCCTGTTTCAGGACGTTCGGAAACTCTGCCGCTGGCGTCTCGCTGGCGTTTTCGAAGACTGCCCACAGCTGCTTGGTGAGGTTGTCGACGTAGACGATCGTGTCGCCGATCTTTTTCTTGAACATGTCGTCGATTTCGTCACATGCAGTCGTGTCGAATCGGGGGAGGGTGCGCGGCGCGTCGATGGTGAATGAAATATTCTTGTTCAGCAGCAGGAACTCGCGCCGAACGATGGACTGCACGATAGTTGAGCCAAACTCGACAGGCTCTCGTGCTACAGCCCCCCGCATTTGGCGACCGAACGTTTCACGCGCAAACTCGGCCGCAGACTCGGTAACGGTCGGGCGCAGCAGGTTGACATTTTCCGCAGTTGTCATGGTGATTCCTCATAGGAAGTGGGTCAGCCTAGAGTAAATGTCACCTTTATGTGCATCAACGCGGAATCGTGATCTATCAAGGGTGTCTTTCTTGCGGGTGTGCGGTGGAAAGCGCTGTCTGGCGCACCAGTTGGTGCGGCGCTAGGCCGGCAATTAGTTCCTACTAGGAAGACGCGCTTGCAATTTCAACGGTAGCGGTACAGAATGGCCCCGTGTCGGTAGAGAACCGACGCCCAGCAGCTGGAACTGGTACCCTTTTCGTAGCCCAATTGTTGCGAGCTGGCGACGGCCGGCCCCTAGCGGGAAACCGCTATTTCGCTCGTTAAGCGGGCCTTTGGCCCGGGAGTGCCTCAAGCACTGCCAGAAGTACCAGCCCCTGGTGGATCCGGGGGCTTTCGAATAGGCGTTGATACGCTTTCCCTTCCTCCATTGTCTATTCCAAAGCCAGGTATTTCGTGCGGCGTAGCTGTTAGACGTCGTTGAAATGCCCTCTAGGCACTGTTGTGTCTAGGGGGCGTTGCCGGAGTTTTCCGGCTCAAGCTGGTGTTCTAGCCTATCTTTGTTCAGGCCTAGCCTGGCGCGGCAACCATGCCGCGTATTAACCCCTGCGGGAATCTCATTTCCGCAGGGGGATGGGTTTCTCGCGTCTCACAGATGGAGAAGCCTATGGACTGGACGCAAGTCAGTCGTCTGCAGGGCAACTCTCGTGTCGTTTCGCGTTTCGAGGTCGACGACAAAGCTTCCAAAGACCGGTTCTTCACGGTCTGGGAGTTGTCGGGCTCCGGGGGATGTATCGTCCTCGCCCGGAAGCGCAAGGCCAATGGCCGGCACCAATTCATTAGCGCAAGGAAGGATAGTCGGCGTACTGCCGATATTGTCCAAGCGCTGACGGAAGGGGCCGAACTGTTCTCCGACAAGGAGGACAAGTCATGAGGCAAATTTCGACAACACCAATCCAGGCTACGTTCTTCTTCATTCCGGCACACGAGCAGATCGTGCGGGAAGCGAAGGACGCCCAGGAAGCGCGAGAGAGAGAAGCGAGGCAAGTCGCCTACGTCAAGAGCAAGTCCAAGAAAGTGCGGCCGGTCCCGGAGGGATTCGACGACCTGGACATGCCCCTGCTGCGCCAGATGTTCGCCGAGATCTTTGAGGCGGCAGACGGTGCCACGGTAGATGAAGCAGTCAACGTCGCTGGGGCGATCGAATCGAGTGAGGAATGGAGTGCGGATGCCGTCAAATGGCTCCACGCTTTGCTTCTTGAGCGATCGATCGAACTGCTGTCGATGCGGGTCAGCACGGAGGAGAAGCTCGATATCCTTGATTGGATCTTGAAGCCCAACTTCTTTGGCTACCGCGACCAGATGCTCTCGGAAACGAGGGTGGAGGTCGTAGACGGACGTAAAACTGATGTCGTTGAGCAGCGTCGGATGCGAGTGCGGGTCTATCAAGACGAGATCCCCTTCACCTTCGCTACCTGTTGCCGTGTCGCCGGACTGAATCCTGAAGAACTCAGGGAGCAGATTCGGTCGAGGCGGGAGCAGATTCTGAGTAGTTAAGCCCCGGGGGCTCCAGTCCCTGTGGGGGCTGGAGTCTCCAAATCATCCGGAGATTTCTATGACAACCCAAGCTACTGCGCCCGCTGGTACGGGACAGAAGAGCAGAAAGAAGACTTCGCCTGCTCCTACTCCCGCGCCGCAGGCCGTCGCTGGAGTGGAGCCGGCTGAAGAGCAGGTTCAACCGCAATGGGTCCAGCATGATGCCTATGCTGCCTTCGGCGTTGAGCTCATGCGTGGTAAGACGATGATTGGTCTGAGCGCGCCTACGGCGTTCACTCCGGCCAAGGATCCGACTTACAAGTGGCCGATGGAAAACCTGCGCGATCTGGCGTATTTCTACGTTGCTGGTGGGAATGCCTTTTGCGCAATGGGTCACCCCGGCACAGGCAAGACCGCTGGCGTGCAGCAGTTTCACGCTGCGTTGAATCTGCCGTTGCTGTGCATGTCGGCAAATCCCAGGACCCAGGCGTATCACCTGATTGGCCGGCTCGTTCCGAACCAGGAGGGTGGTGTGTCTTGGTCGGACGGGCCAGTGCTGATGGCAGCCCGCCTCGGCATGTCTGTTCTGATCGATGAATACAACGTCATCGATCCGGGTGAAATGACTGGCTTGAACCTCCTTCTGGAGGGGCGGCCGTATCTGGTGCCGGAAACTGGCGAACTTGTTGTTCCGCGGAAGGGGTTTCGTGTCTACGCGACCTGCAATCCGAAGGACGGCAAAGGCTTGGTTCACGGCCGTCATACGCAGGACAACGCGAATGACGAACGCTTCGAGTTCAGCTGGTTCGGTTACCTCCCACCCGAGGTTGAGACCGAGCTGGTTACGGAGCTGATCGCACCGTTCCAAACTGGTCTGCCCCCGCAGACTCTGGCCGAAATGTTCGTTGGAGTCGCCAATCAGGTCCGCAAGCTCTACGCTGGCGAGTCTGATGACTCCGGTGCCCTCGACAAGACGATCTCGACACGCGTTCTGCGTCGTTGGGTCGGCAAGGCGATGTTGGCGCAGGGGGGAGGCCTTGTTGAGGCTCCCATCCACTACGGTCTCGAGCGTGCGTGGTCCTTGTCGTGCTCCGACGAGGTTCGCGTTGCAGTCCATGAGCTGGTGACGCAAACCTTCGGGGGAGCGGAATACAAATCCAGCAAGGACAGCTTGCACGCAGTGGATCTGGCTGGAGGCTGATCGTGAGCAACGTTCTGCTGTTCCGAAAGGACGCTGACGGTCTGGACGTAGCTGTGCCGGTAACGCCGGACTCGCCGCTGTGCTTGCACATCGGCGTGTCTGGAGGGCAAATGACGAAGCATACGGTCGAGGGCTATACGCTGAACGCACTTCACGAGCAACTCGAGGCCCTAGGCTTCGAGAAGTTTGGTGAACGAGCATTCCAGGAGGCGACAGTTGTTGAAACGGAAGCCTCTGACGTCCTGTTTGTAGTTCTCGGCGTCAATGAGTCGGCATTCAGGAAAGTAGTCGCTGGCCTGGTTGGCAGCGCTCCTGACTGGACGTTTGTCGATTGTCACGAGCAGATGTTTGTCGTGGGCAGTCGTGCAAGCAACCAGACCGTAATCGGGATCCTCGGCGCGGCAATCGAGTTAGGACTCGAGGTTGCCAAGCCGTGCAGTACGAGCGATGAGCTCGATCTCGTTCCCATTCGCAAGGGCGGGAAGGAGATGTTGTCGTTCTTTGGTCGCGACCTGTTTTTCGGGGCGCTCCATGGAGCATCTGTCAAAGCCGGACTGGTCGTCTCTCCAACAGTTTTCACAGTGGGGAGGCCATTGGTCAATTTCTGATGAGAGGTTGATATGTCTCAGCAAGGTAGCGTTTACCGCCGTCCGCAAGGAATGTGTGAAACGATTGTGGAGTGGGGCTTCGTTCTGATCGGGTTCGCCCTCAAGACGGTGCTCACCATCGCTTCACTGGTGGTGCGTGGCGCAGTGAAGTTGCTGCTCGTCAGCTGTCGCTTTTTGTTTGCTCTCGGTATGAAAGCAGCGAAGCGCCGTCTGTCGAAGGATGTGAAAGCAACCGAGGTGGCAAAGACGAAAGCACCGGAAGCGGTGGCAAGTCTGAAACCGGCCACGAGCGTGGCTGAACCGAAGAGCAGGGTAGCGGTGTCGGGGCCGGTAACGGCAGCGTTCACGCGAACCATCAGCTTCGAGAAGGGCTTTGGGTCGGTTCTGTTGTGGTTCTACCCGGGCGGCAAGGTCAGGAGGCTTGTAAAGATCTACGACCGAGCCTTGATCGAGCAGGTTGGCTTCGAGCGGTACGAGTTGGAGGAGGTTGCATACTCCGGCCAAGCCGAAGTCGAAGTGGTTATCAAGCAAACCATCGCGCAAGTCCAAAGACTTCTGCGAGGCAAGCATGAAGTGAAGCTTCGGATCGTCGCTTCGGGTTCTAACGAATCTAACGGTGACGCGAAGAAGGAAGAGGTGGATTCCGCTAAGGTTCAAGTGGAAGACGCCCCAGCAGCTCCAGCTAAGGTGGCCAAGAAGGTTAGCGGTGATGTGGCAATTATGCCGAAATCCTTCAAAGACGCTGTGGAGTTGAAACGGTCGAACAGCAGGCCGGCAAAGGTATATACCGGACGGGTGATCGAATTGGGCGTCAAGTCCAGAAAGATGACTCCTGAAAAGGGGAAACCCTCGAAGGTGATTGACCAGTTCTGCGTGACCATTGAAGCAGATGAACTCCACGGGAACGAACTTCCGGTGTACGGTGCTGACCTGGAGAGGGCAATTGATGAGTGTGGGGCCAAAGTTGGCGATCGCGTTCAAATCGAGCACCTCGGACGTATTGAGTGGCACGAAGAGAACGGGAAGAAGGCTTGGAAGAATGCCTACAACGTTAAATTGCTCGGTTGATTGGTGAGGAAGGAAATGAAAAACACGAACCATTGTGTTCTCCATGGCAGGTTGGGGAAGGACCCTGAAGTTCGTTTTCGCCAATCTGGCGGTGCCAGTGTGTTGTTCTCGCTCTGTACGAACGATGACTATCACAACGGAACCGAGTGGGTGGAAGTCAAGGAGTGGCACGACTGCGTGGTGGTGGGCACTGCCGCTGAGCAGTATGCTGAGAAGTATCAGCAGGGCGACGAAGTCATCGTGCAAGGCCGTATCAAACCTCGTTTCTACGAGAAGAACGGTCAGAAGGTGAAAGTCGTCGAAATCTATGTGTCCACGATGGAGTTGATCGCCAAGCGCGTAAAGCCGACCGGAAACGATCAGCAGCGAGGTGGCGCTTCAGCAGGGCGCAAGACCGACCAGCGCAAGCAGTATCAAGCTGGAAGCGGTAGGCAGGAGGAAACTCCAGTCGGTGGTATGTCGGACGACGATTATGGTGGCAAGAACTTTTGAAGGTCCTGCTGGCGTAGAGTCGCATTGAAACTGAGTTTTTTCCCGAGATGGGGGCACGTTCCCCATCTCGGGGAACGTGTCTGCCTCAACTGAGATTTCTGGAGACGGACATGAATGCTCAACGTGTTGAAACGGGCGCGGAACTGATCGAGTTCATCAAGAACGAGCAAGTGTTGCGCAACTCGTTTGCTTGCAAAGTGCAGGTCGAGGCAGCAGGTAAGACGGTGGAAAAGAAGGTCGCTTTTGACGGTATCGGTTTGGTGGTTGACAACGAGAGTTGCGACCCCGACCAATTCGTTACGGCGAACAGTGTCTTTGTGCCCCCGGTGCTGCGTTGACCGGATGTCTTCGTACAGCGCTTTCGCTGTACGCAATCCGAAGCCCGCTCGATCACTCGAGCGGACTTCCCCAAGCTCCTCTGAGTGAGAAGCTTCGGGAAGTTGCCGGTTTCTTTGAGCGCAAGCCGCTCCCGAGCTGACGGATTTAGCCCAGGCCGGACCATTGGCTGATCTGGTGAAGCTGTACACACCATCGAGAACACATCGTTCTCTCATTCACTGTTGACCTCTGAGGTCGACGTTCTTGAACCCGGTGGGGAATCTTTCCCCGCCCCGGGGAAATTCCTGCCGAACGTATGTCACCCAGTGCTTGCGGGATCCACTTAAGCGATCTCGCAGAGAGGCCGCTTAACTAGGCCTCGTTCAATCATTTGGGTAACACGCATTTTTGTAGGAGTTTTGTATGAAAAGAGATCTTATCGGTAAGCACCCGGTGAACCCGTCTTGCCAGCTAGGTGGCGCTGGGCGTCCAGCGATGCGGGAGCAGTTCGGCGATGTCGGCCGCCTTGTGGGTCGGCAGTCG